>Ga0302319_10009142_pt1 | contig 19127 bp, 20 predicted proteins | sample Bog_T0_2_FD_203319 | JGI IMG/M metagenome (GOLD analysis project Ga0302319, IMG submission 203319) | Peat permafrost microbial communities from Stordalen Mire near Abisko, Sweden - Bog_T0_2 | ecosystem: Environmental > Terrestrial > Soil > Wetlands > Peat | place: Sweden: Abisko, Stordalen Mire... | reverse complement strand
TCTTTTTCAGCGAGTTTGAGCAATTCGCGTTCCATGACGCCATTTTTCTCCGCCTCCTCATGGGTGGCGCCCATGGATTCTTTGAGGGCGGCCGATTGTTCCACCAGCACTTCGTCGCCGCGTACGCCGGTGCCGGCCAGCATGACGATAAAGGCCACGCTGGGGTTGCGGGCGGCCACCATGGGCGCGATCACGCCGCCTTCGCTATGACCGATGAGGCCGAGTTTGCGAGGATTGGCTTCCGGCCGGCTTTTCAAATAAGCGAGGCTGGCTTCCACGTCGGTAGCGAAATCGGCAGTGGTGGCGCTGGAAAATTTGCCGGTGGATTTGCCGACGCCGCGATCATCGACACGCAGGACGGCGATTCCATGGCGAGTGAGATAGTCGGACAGAACGAGAAAGGGATGGTGGCCGAGCAAGGTTTCATCGCGGTCTTGCGGACCGGAGCCGGTAATGAGGACTACGGCTGGAAACGGCGCTTTGCCGGGAGGATAGGTGAAGGTGCCGGCCAAGTGGACGTTTTGCGTTTTGTTTTCATACGAGACCTCTTCCTCTTTATAGGGATAAGGCTTCACTGGATCTTGCGGGCGATGATGCTCCACTTGCGCGGCGTCTTTCAGGGGAGAGAGCACCAAGGGAATTTTGTTTGGGCCTTGTGTAAAGGTGCCGGAAATGGATTTGAGATCCGTGGCGATTTTGCCCTCAAAGACAGCGCCGGCGCCTTTCATTTCCAGCTTAAGAGACGCTCCGTCGCGAGTCACTGTGACCGGCATGCCTTTGGCTCCCTGGTCTGGACTATCCGCCGTCGCAGTGAGTCCCTCCTCAGTGTTGACGATGCGAAAGACGATGTGGAGTTTGAGTGTGCCGAAGTCGAGAAGACCTGTCCAGGCGCCGTCGATGTCAGAAGGTTTGGCGGGCTTTGGGGCTTTGATGACTCCACGGTGGAACTCTAAGGGGAGATCTGCTCCCTGGGTCCAGGTACCACTAATCGAAGTGGCGTCGGAGTTGACCTTTCCCTGGTAGGAGCCGTGGACTGCGTCAATGGCGAATTTGAGAGTGGAGTCTTGCAGGGTGACTGCGGAGGCCGGCCAACTCCCCCCTTGATCGATACTGTCGAATGTGGCGCTGAGAGAGCCGTTGGCGGCTTTTGTGATGTGCAGGGCAAGACGAAGTTCGGGACCTCCCGTTTTCAGGGTCCCGAGCCAATCTCCCGCGACGTCTTGCGCGCGCAGCACGTTGGTTAGATTAGCGCACAGCAGGCAGATCCAGAGAATTGTTTTCATAGCTGCTTTCATCTCCTAGGCCGGTTGTTATTCCGGCGGGGTTGGTTGTGTGTTGGTATTTTCCAGTTCGATGAGAGTGAGAACATCGGCCTTGGCGGGAGGCTGTTGGGCGATGACGACGACAGAAACGGCGGAGAAGGAGGACAGTGCCGGGTGTTTTCATGGGTGGTGATTTTCTTGGGTCAAGCCGCAAGACAGGAGGGGCTACCTGCTTTTAAGGCGCGACGGGGATGCCGTGTTGTTCGAGGACGCCGCGCACTTCTTTGGGGCCAAGGCGGGAAGCGTCGTATTCGACGAATAACTCATCGCCGGTATTGGCTAAGCGCGCGGCAAAAAGGCCGTAGACTGCGTGGAGGCGCGCAATTTGTTTCAGATCGGCGTCATTTAGGATGCGTGACAGCTTGAACGTAAGTTGCACCTTCGTCATCGGGATTCAGCATAGCATTCAGGCGGATGGCGTTCTAAGGATTTGTAGTTGCGAGGTCATTGCTCTCGGTGTCCAGGGTGATCTGACAACGCGCATCCCGCCGGGGATTTGAAACCAATGCTGGCCGGAAGCAGGCGATGCAAATACCCGGTGAATGCCTAACGCTCTGGTACACGATGCCCAAAGACCCCGCGAATAGCAGCGTCTCCGCTAACAGCCGAGAGTCTCGATAACATGCGGGAATCGGACTGGCCTTCAAACAGGATTGCCGTTCGGCTGGATCTAGATGATGAAACTTGCCGCGGAAGTCGGCCAAAGAAATCGACGTAATCGAACGTCCGGCGCCCGTGAAATTTCCGATTAAGAACGTTCTGCAGAAAACGCCGCCGATGAAAAGCTACCTCTGCCATTGATGTGTCAAGTTTGACGCCGGCATACCAGGCTCCGCGTTTGGATGTGCTGAAGCGTGCGCCATACGGTCCGGGGTGGGTGAAAGCAGCGTTCACGATGTACGCCTGGGGAACGCCAAAAACCAATTCGTGGGGACCGATCCCTGTGCATCTGCCGCTTTCCGCTACCTTTCGTTCATTGGTTGCTGCGTCGATCTCGCTCAGATCGGAGAGAACGTGTTCCGGAAGATTCAAGGTTTCCAGAACGCTTTCCCCGTGACTATGTTTCTCCGGAACCAGCCTGTGGGTGCTGAGGAATTCGACTTCCTCGACGTGAGCCAAACTAGCGGCCGCCGCGCGCCGCATCCAGCAGGCTCCGTACCTGCTGCATTCCGGGAATGCCTTCTCTCACCATGAAATCCAGTGGACTTCGTCCAGCGAACAGAACGTCGTCATTGCGTTGAGTGACCCATAAATCCGCCAGCTCTTCAGGCAAAAGTATCTGTAATGCCTTGTAGATTCCGACGAGGTACGAAATTCGGGTCAATTCGTCCTGGGTGAGAGTTCCCGCCGTGATCTTCAGCTTATACATGCTTGACCGCGGCCGACCGCCGAGCAACTCGCCGGCCCTTTCGGTCGAGACGTGCCATTTTTCCAAAATGGCGAAGAACCCATCTACCGCCGATTGACTCAATCGTTCGCGGGTTGCAAACAGACTAAAATCTGGTGTGGCGTCGAACTGATAACCGGGCACTACGTTCAGTGAATTCGTAGAAATATCCGTAAATTCATCGCTTTTCATAGCAGAGCTTTCGCTTGTCTTGAGTGTCTCATTCTGGACATAACTTGTCCAGGAAAACAGAATACACTCTGCCTCCGTGATCAGGAGGTTTTGCCGATTTTCCAAAGGATTTGGCGGAAGATGCCGAGCCAAGTGTCGGTATCGGCGGCGGGAAGTTCGAGACGGCGGACCAGGCGGCGGAGTTTGAGTTCGGTAGATTCGGTGGTTGTTGGATTGACGTAGCCGGAGCGGTTGAGCAGATCGAGGAGCAGGGAGGTGATGCGCTCGAAGTCTTCGGCCGACGCGGTCGGGGCGGGTTCGAAGCGCTGGGCGGCGGCTTGGGCATCGCGGCGGAGTTCGTAAAGGCAGATGGCGACGGCTTGGCCGAGGTTGATGGAACCGTGCTCTTCGCGAGAGGGAATGCGCAGCAGCCAGTGGCAGTGGCTCATGTCTTCGTTCGACAGCCCGAATTTTTCGGAGCCGAAGAGAAGCGCGGCTGGTTGGTTGGCGGTGAGATGTGCGCGAATGATTTCGCCGGCGGGTTCCAGGCGGTGGAGGGGTAAATGCAGATCGCGGCGCGCGGCGGCCGTGGTGCCCGCGACGAGCATGCAATCGGCTACGGCCGCGGCTATGGTGGGGAAGACTTCGGCGTTTTCCAAAATGTACTGCGCGTGAACGGCCGAGCGCGCTTCTTTGAAGGCGACCTCATAGGGATTGACGAGGCGCATCTGGGTAAAGCCGAAATTGGACATGGCGCGCGCCGCTGCACCTATGTTGAGAGGATTACGCGGCGCGACCAGAACGATCCGCAGAGGATCGGCCACTATTGCTCCAAATAGGTATAGCCTTGCAGGCCCTCTTCGTAAAACTTTAGAAGACGGCCGGCTTCTTCGTAGCCAACGCGCTGCTCGCGCACGGCGAGTTCCACATCTTTGCGGAAGGCGTCGAGCAAAGACTGCGTGTTGTATTGCACATAGTTGAGGACTTCGCGCACGGTATCGCCCTGCACGACAGTATCTAGGACTACGTCGCCGTGTTCATCAAGACTCACATGCACGGCGTTGGTATCGCCAAAGAGATTGTGTAAATCGCCGAGGATTTCCTGGTAGGCCCCAAGCAGGAATGAGCCCAGGATGTAGCTGTTGTCGGCCTGGAAGGCGTGCAACGGCAGCGTTTTCTTCACGTCGCGGCGGTCGATGAATTGATCGACTTTGCCATCGGAATCGCAGGAGATGTCGCCGAGGACGCCGAGGCGGGTGGGCGCTTCATCGAGACGATGGATGGGCATGATGGGGAACAACTGCTTGACGGCCCAGCTATCGGGCATGCTTTGAAACAGCGAGAAGTTGCAGAAATAGGTGTCGGCGAGCAAGGCGGGCAAGCCCTCGAGCTCTTCGGGGAAATAGTCCAACTCTTTGGCAATATTCAGAATTTTGCGGCAGATGGCCCAATAAAAATTCTCGGCGAGGCTGCGTTGTTCCAGGGTGAGATAGCCGAGGTTGAACAGATTGAGAGCTGAATCAAGGGCTTGTTGGGCGTCGTGATAGGTCTCCAGCAAATTCTTTTTGCTCACGGAGCGGTTGGTTTCGAAGAGATCGATCAGAGCTTGTTCGGAATCTTCAGGAACGGTCGCGGGCAACTCTTCTTCACCATAGCCGCTGACGCCGACGACGTTGAATACCAGCAAGCTGTGATAGGCAGCCACGGCGCGGCCGCTTTCGGTAATGATGTTGGGATGCGGAACTTCGGCTTCATCGCAGATGCTTTGGATGTGATAGACCACGTCGCGCGCGTATTCTTCGAGCGTGTAGTTGACGCTGGATTCGAAATCGGTTTGTGAGCCGTCGTAATCGACGCCCAAGCCGCCCCCAACGTCGAGTTGGGTGAGCCCGGGGCTGACTTTGCGCAAGTCGACATAGATGCGCGCGGCTTCGATGACAGCGGCTTTGATTTGACGGATGTTGGTGATCTGGCTGCCGAGATGGAAGTGGAGCAGCTTGAGGCTATCTTCCATGCCGCGATCTTTGAGATATTGAACGGCTTTGAGAGCTTCGCTGACGGTGAGGCCGAATTTGGAACGGTAACCGCCGGAGGATTTCCAGCGGCCGGAACCGCGGCTAGCGAGTTTGACGCGAATGCCGATGGTGGGTTTGACGCCAACGCGTTCGGCGTGTTTAACAATCAGTTCGAGCTCGGTGTACTTTTCGACAACGGGCGTGATCTGGCGGCCGATTTTTTTGGCCAGCATGACCATTTCGATGTATTCGTCGTCTTTGAAGCCGTTACAAATGACGGGCGTGGCGTTATCGGCAATGGCGAGGACCGCGAGCAATTCCGGCTTGGAGCCGGCTTCCAGGCCGAACTTATAAGCGCGGCCGTAGCGGAATACTTCTTCCACGACTTGCCGCTGTTGATTGACCTTGATGGGATAAACGCAACAGTAAGTGCCCTGGTAGCCATGCTCGCGTATGGAGCTTTCGAAGGCCTGGTGAATTTCACCTAAACGATGTTTGATGATGTCGGCGAAGCGGATGAGGATGGGGAGGGAAATGCCGCGCCAGCCGAGAGTATCGACAAGCTGCTTGAGATCGATGGAGCGATTGACTTCTTTGGTGGGATGAACGAAGAGGTGGCCATTTTGGCCGACGGAGAAGTAGCCTTTGCCCCAACTGGCGACATCGTACAATTCGGCGGCGTCGGTGGTGGTCCAGCGATCGGCCGGCTCGCGCACTTGGGCTGCGCCGTTGGTGATTTTAGTGGACAGAGTAGTGGCCTCCTAGGGTACGCAGACAGATGCGCTGGTGATAGATCAATTCCACACTCAATTAGAACATGAGAAAGGCAGGGGAGGGAATAGACGAGGAAAAGGGGTTTGGGCGCGGGGCTAAGGGTTCAAAATGAGACCGGCTAAGGCTGTGGACTAGTACTTTTTTGGTGCTTAGTGGGCAGTTGGCTGTAGAGGAGTTAAAGGTGGGGGCCACTTAGGTCGATAGAAACTCAGAGAAAGTTTCAGAATGGCAGCTTTGAACGCGGTGAACACGGTGCATGTAGGGGAAGAGCTGGAAGGCCCTGAGGCGGCTCCGGCTAAGCTGGCGGGGAACATATTGATTGTGGATCCGGCAGCGGCGCGCCGCTGGCACATTCTGCAAGTGCTGGGAGACATTGCGGGCAAGATCTACGAGGCGAGCAGTACTTCGGAGGGGCTGTCCATCCTGGGGCGGGAGTCGATTGATCTGGTGTTGCTGGATTTGCGGGCGCCTGAATTGGGAGCGGCCAACTTTTGCCGCGAGGTTCGGAATTCTCCGGCGATGAAGTTTCTACAGATCTTTGTGGTGGCGGAGTCGGAAAATCTCGAGTCTGAAGTGAGCGCCATCGAAGCGGGCGCCAATGAATTTCTAGTCGCGCCGCTGCGTGACCGCGCGCTGCGCGCACGGGTGCAGAGTAATTTGCGGCATAAAGAGATGGTGGATTCGCTGGACGATTCCGAAGCGGTGCTGTTTTCGCTGGCGAAATCGGTGGAAGATCGCGATCCGGATTTGAGTCTGCACTGCCAACGGCTGTCGGTGATTGCGGCGGCCATGGGCGCGGCGTTGCAATTGCCGGCGCATGAGATTTTGACCTTGCAACGGGGCGGGTATCTGCACGATATAGGAAAAATCTCTATTCCGGACCGGATATTGTTTAAGCCCGGTCCGCTGACGCCGGATGAATGGGAAATTATGAAGTCGCACACGGTGCGCGGGGAAAAGATCTGTATGGGGATCAAATCTTTGCTGCCGGTACTGCCGATTATTCGCAGCCATCATGAGCGCTGGGATGGGCTTGGCTATCCGGATGGTTTGCGGGGTGAACAGATTCCGCTGTTGGCCAGGATTCTGCAACTGGCTGACATCTATGATGCCCTGACAACGTTGCGGCCGTACAAGGCTGCGTTCACCCAGGAAGAAGCGTTGTCGATCATGATGGAAGAGACGGGCAAGGGATGGCGAGACCCGCATTTGGTACGGATTTTTGCGGACATCGTGCCCATGTTCCGAACGCACTCCTTCCCGGATTTGTCGCGGATGTCTTTGAACGCGCTGGCGAGCTCGGTGGAATCGTACCGGAAAGATCCCAAGGCCGAGCGGCCGAAGAAGAGCGATTTCGAGAAGGTACGGTTGGTGGGGTAGTCCTCGCCCTGCTCCCAAGGATGTCGAAGTAGCGTCAGCCAGAATGGGTCATGGGCCGTTCCTTGAGCGGAGCGCTTTCATGACTTTACGAAGAGTGGAAATTGAGCTGGCCAAGACGGTCCCGATTTCGTGCCGGTTGTGTCCGCGATTGGTGGCGCATCGGGAAGAAGTCGGGCGCGTGAAACGGCGGGCTTACCAGGATCAGGAATATTGGAGCAAGCCGGTACCGGGGTTTGGCGATCCAGCGGCGCGGCTGCTGATTATAGGCTTGGCGCCGGGAGCGCACGGGGCAAATCGTACCGGGCGCATCTTTACGGGCGACCGGTCGGGCGATTTTCTGTATCGCGCTTTGTATGAAGCCGGTTTTGCGAATCAGCCGACCAGCGTTTCCCGCGATGACGGGCTGTTGCTGCGCGATGCCTATATTACGTCGCCCGTGCGTTGCGTGCCGCCGGACAATAAGCCGACACTCGAAGAAATTCTCACTTGCCGGCCTTACTTAGAGCGCGAATTGGCTCTCTTGCGGCGCGTAAAGCTAGTTGTAGCGCTGGGCGGAATCGCGCTGCAAAGCTATTTGGCGATTTTGCAGGAGCAGGGTCAAATTCAAGCCCGGAGCCGTTTCCGCTTTGCGCACGGGGCGAAATTCCAGACGCACGAAGGTGGCCCGCTGGTTTTGGCCAGCTATCATCCCAGCCAGCAAAATACTTCGACGGGCCGGCTGACGGCAAAGATGCTCGCCGAAATTTTCCATGAAGCGCACCGCTTGCTCGGTCCGGATTAAACACCCCGCGGCGGCTGCGGACCCGAAAAACCAGGCGCTTGCGGCTGCATTGGATAAGCCGGCGCCAGCGGCGGCAGGGTGCCACCGCTTTCCAGAAGTTGGGTGGTCTGTTCGTTGAGTAGAACCCACAGGCCGTAAATCCCCAGAGCGGTACCAAACGGAATGTGAATGAGGTTCAGGCCCGAAATGATAATCATCAGGATGCGCGACCAGCTTTTGTACTTCAGCAAGCCCCATCCGCCGACAATGGCTGGAACCGCCAACGCCATGAAGAACGTAGCGAAGCCCACCCCAATCAAACCCATCCATGGGGCGAACGCCCTAGCGTCGTCGGCGTCGGAGGCTGAGGAACCCGGGAGTCCAGCAGCCATGAAGGTAGCCACACCGCCCATGATAAACAGCACGACTACGCCGCCTAACGCGGTTAGACTACCCATGACTATGTTGAGAATTCCAAGAATTCTGATGTGTTCTCTCATCAGGCACCTCCTGAGCGCCAGAACTTTCCGCAGCACACACTACCACAGTAAACGCCGAAAACCGCCGTTTGTTCCCCGGTTCGGCCTAAGATGAAGAATTATTTAGCTTTTTTTGACATACCCAGGGCTACCGGGAAGTATACAAAACCGTTAAAATAGAAGTCCACGGTGAACCCTGGTTGTCACGCCTGGTGAGTAGCCTATGACTCCGATGAGCTCAATTTTCCTCTTCTTCGTTGCGCAGCCAAGTCTAGGATCCCGCCTCATAACGGGATTGTTTGACGATACCTTTTCCGGAATTTATCGCCTCTCCCCGTTTGATTGGGCGCTTCTCATCCCTTACTTCGGCATCTTGGGCATCCTTTCGGTTTATGGCTTGCACCGCTATGCCACCATGCGGACGTACCGCAAATTTCGTAAGAATTTGCCGGTGGCCGCGCCTCTTGCATACACGCAACTGCCGAGAGTCACTGTGCAGTTGCCGCTGTATAACGAACGTTTTGTGGTAGAGCGTCTGTTGGAAGAGGTTGTGAAGCTCGACTATCCTCGGGAGCTGCTGCAGATTCAAGTACTCGACGATTCTACCGACGAAACGCATCCGTTCACCGAGCGTTTGTGCAACGAGTACATTGCGGCTGGTTTTCCGGTGGAGTACCGGCACCGCACCAACCGGCATGGTTACAAAGCGGGTGCATTACAGGAAGGACTCGAAACCGCGACCGGCGAATTAATCGCCATCTTTGATGCCGATTTCGTTCCGCCCACGGATTTCCTGCAGCGGACGGTGCATTTCTTTATGGACCCAGGCGTGGGCGTTGTGCAAACGCGCTGGACGTATTTGAACCGCGAGTTCAACATCCTGACGCAGGTGGAATCCATGCTCTTAGACGCCCACTTTGTGCTGGAGCACGGGGCGCGCTGCGGTTCGGGTTTGTTCTTTAACTTCAACGGCACGGCGGGCGTATTGCGGCGCGCGATGATTGACGATGCCGGCGGCTGGCAACACGAAACGCTAACGGAAGATTCCGATTTGAGCTATAGGGCGCAGCTCAAAGGCTGGCGCTTTGTGTATGTGAAAGATGTCGAGTGCCCCTCGGAGCTGCCGGTGGAGACTTACGGTTTTCAAGTCCAGCAAGCCCGTTGGGCGAAAGGCTTGACGCAAGTGTGCAAGAAGCTGCTGCCGCGCATACTCAAAGCCGATCTGCCCTTCCGCGTGAAGCTGGAAGCCTTCATGCACCTGACGCCGAACATTTCGTACCCCATGATGATTGTGGTTTCCATGCTGATGCTGCCCGTCATGATCGTGCGCTTTTACATGGGCGTCTTTCAGATGGTGTTGATCGATTTTCCGTTGATCGTGGCGTCGTTCTGGTCGATTTCCGCTTTTTATTTGTATGCGCAGAAGGTGCTTTATCCAAAGTCGTGGTGGAAGGCGATTGCGTTCTTGCCCATGCTGATGGCGGCGGGCGTGGCGCTCACCGTGAGCAACACCAAAGGCGTGATTGAGGCCATCTTAGGCATTCAGACCAGTTTTGCGCGCACCGCGAAGTACGGCACCGGCAAAGCAAAATCGCAGCGGTCGGCTTACAAACGCAAGAGCGGCTGGTTGCCTTATATTGAGCTGGCCATCGGCGGGTACTTTGTCTATATGGTGGATTTTGCCATTGAGACGATGAACTACTTTGCACTGCCGTTCTTGATGCTCTTTGTCAGCGGTTATCTGTGGGCGGGAATGTCAACGCTCTATCAGGAGTACCGCGACAAGCTCGAATGGCAGCGCGCTCGAAAGTTGGCGGCAGCGAATTATTAGGAGGCGCCGTGTGCGCGCCCCCCGGTAACCGGTTCCCCCTTTACTTTTATTTCGGTGCCGTCGCTGTTGCCGGAGCCCTTCGGAGCTTTCACCTTTGGCTCTTGCGCGGCTTTGTAACCGGCCTTTTGTGCATCGGCTTCGCTCATGAACTTGCCGTTCTTGGTGGTTCCGTAGGTAGGCACACCGGGCTTGTGGTACACCTTTGTGTTCAGGTTCACCCACACTAACCCTTTAGTCGTTGCGTCGGCAATGTCGGCGGCTGAAGGAGGCGGCGCGGGCGCAGCCTTCACCTTGGGCGCCTTGGTTGCGGTGGCCGTAGCCGTCGCTTGAGCCGACATGGAAACAGCCCCTAAAGAAAGCAGCGAGGCCGTGGCCAAGGCTGCGGTCATAAACTTCATCGATAAACGATTCATGAATTCGAGTTTACAACGTGGGAGATTTGCCGAGCGCCAAGGTTCCCCCGGGGAAGCGAGTACTAGCGTACTCCCCCCACCCCCTAACCAAGAGCAATTGCCGAGCGCCTAAGTTTCGACCGATACTTGGTCTAACGACGTACGAAAGAGGGCGGATGGCCGAAATGCCAAAACGCTCTTATTCGAAGGGCGTTTCTCCAAAGTTGGTTTGCTTTCCTTTCCTTGAAAAAAGGACCCGCTCTTTGATGGGAGCGGGTCTTTTTGCTTTTGCTTTCGCGAAGTTTCACGAGCTACCGTCACTTCATGATTGATGCCGTGTGGTAAACGGATGGTATGCTTGGCGAATTCCTTCAAAATAGGGGGCAGTTGCATCGCCGGCAAGGAAAAACTGGCCACCTGCTACGGAGAGTGGATTCGACCGGTCAGCGCTCGTGAAACGTGCGAAGTGTGGGCGGAGGAGTGCCGCTTGCGGAACGGTGGAATGCCGGAACCGCTCGATATTATCGATGTTCCTTTGCTCGGGGCCGTGCCGCGCCAGCACCAGACTGAGAATTACCTGATAGACCCTGCGCGCCAATGGGCTAAGGTCGGGGTTTTGCCAAGGAGCGAACTGAGGCAACTTTGTGACCATCCGCCCTCGCTTTGGACGAATGGCTGCCACACCAGGAGTGGCGGTACCAACAACTGCATCGGGAGCGATCAGGCAGCGGCCCTCGGAAACTCGTTGCTGCTAATCGAGCCTGAAAATTTTGTTTTAGAAGTTGGAGTACAGGAACGGCAATCGAGACCGATAAGGAGGATAGCCGCCCATTTCAATTATCTGAGCGAATACTATGCGCTTTGCGTGACCGATCCAAACATCGTCAAAGCGTATCGCGATGCAGAGGAAGAAGATTGTCCGCTGGAGGGCGTTTACCTTTGCGTAAGCCTGACTGAGCCATATGAGAAGGACGGGCGTTGTCACAAAGTTGTGGCAACGGTGTTTCTGAGAGACAATAAGAGCGGACGATGAGCCAAACTGTCTACACCGTAGGGCATTCAAGGCACACTTGGGATTGCTTTGCCCGTCTGCTGGCGCTGCACGGAATCACCGCCATGTGCGATGTGCGCTCAAAGCCCTATAGCCGTTTGCAGCCGCAATTTAACCGCGAAGCTTTGAAAATGGCGCTGCCGGAGTGCGGGATCACTTATCTTTTTCTCGGCAAGGAACTGGGTGCGCGCAGCGAAGATCCGGGCTGCTACGAAGGCGGCCAGTTGCGATACGCCCGGTTGGCGCAGACAAAGCTATTTCAAAAAGGGCTGGAGCGCTTGCGCGACGGCATGAATAAAGGCTTCACTGTCGCCTTGATGTGCGCGGAGAAGGAACCGCTGGAATGTCACCGGACGATTTTGGTGGCGCGGCAGCTAAGCGAAGTAGGCATCGACGTGCAGCATATCCACGCAGACGGCACACTCGAATCGCACAGCGCCGCACTGCGCCGTTTGGCTGGTTTAGTGGGCGTGCCGGAGAATGATTTGTTCCGCTCGGCTGAGGAATTGCAGGCCGACGCTTACCACCGCCAAGAGCGGAGAATAGCTTTCGAGCGGGAACCTGCAGTGGCTGCCGCAAACGCCGCCGGATGAAGCGGTTCATCATCGGCTCCTGTTTGTCAACCGCATAGCGGCCTCGGGATAGTAAACTGTCTTCGGCGACAGCGATATCTTAAATGTGTGCAGGCAGCTTCCGTAACAATCGATTCCTATCTTGACGATTCCTCCGGCTACCGTGGCTCGGCCGAGCGTGTGTTTCTTCCGGCCAATGTAGAAGAACTGCGCGAGGTTGTAAAGGGCAGCGCGGCACTAAATATCCCGTTGACCATTTCGGGGGCGGGCACAGGCCTGGCCGGGGCGCGCGTGCCGCACGGCGGCTGGGTGGTCTCGCTCGAAAGGTTTCGCAACATCCAAGTTGGCGCGGGCCGAGCACGCTGCGGCGCGGGCGTGATCCTCAAAGATCTGCAAAAGGCCGCGGCGCGCACCCACCAGTTCTTTGGGCCGAACCCGACCGAAGATTCAGCGGCCATGGGCGGCATTATCGGCACCAACGCCGGCGGTGCGCGCAGTTTTCACTACGGGTCGGTGCGGCGGCACGTGCTGGGCTTGGAAGTAACGTTTATGGATGGGCGCACGGAATGGTTGCAGCGCGGCGACAAAGTCGATTTCGCCGTTCAGCCCATCCGCGTGCCGGCCACCAGTAAGAACTCGGCAGGTTACCATTTGACCGCCGATCTGGACTGGGTCGATTTGCTGGCGGGCAGCGAAGGAACGCTCGGCGTTGTGACGGAGGCGGAAGTGCAACTCTTTGCGGAGCCGGCAGCGGTGCTCAGCGGAGTGGTGTTTTTTCCCGCGGATGAGTTAGCCATGGCTGCCGTCAAAGCTTGGCGGCCGATTGCCGAATTGCGCTTGCTTGAGTTTATGGATGCGATGGCGTTGACCTTGCTGCGGGGGAAATATCCCGATATTCCAGCGCAGGCCCAGGCGGCCCTGTTGGTGGAACAGAACCTGAATTCGGAAGAAGATGGCGAAGTGGAGGCTTGGACCCGCCGCCTGCGCGAACGCGAAGCGCTGGAAGAAGAATCCTGGTTTGGCTTTAGCGCGGCCGATCGTGATCGTTTTCGCGAGTTCCGGCATACCCTGCCCGTGACTGTAGTGGATACAGTGCGGCGGCAAGGTTTTCCCAAGGCCGGTACCGACTTTGCCGTGCCGTTAGAACATGAAAGCGCGTTGCATGAGTTCTATAAGAAGCGCTGCCAAGAGACATTACCCGGCCAATATACGATTTTTGGACATGTAGGCGATGCTAATAACCACGTGAATTTGTTGCCGGCGACTCGCGAGCAGGCTGAACGTGGTGAGGCGTTGATTCATGAGTTCGCCGAGTTTATTGTGGCGCACCAAGGAACCATCGCGGCCGAGCATGGGGTGGGTAAGACAAAGACCGATCTTTTGCGGATGATGTATCCGGGCGGTGAAATAGACGCTATGAAGGCAGTAAAACGGCGGCTTGATCCACAGTGGCTCCTGGGCCGTGACACGATCTTCTTGGAATAGCTATGCGAGCCTTGGTACAGCGGGTCTCGGAAGCAAGCGTGACAGTGGAAAGGGCCGTTGTCGGCGAAATTGGGCGCGGGATTCTGGTGTTTCTGGGAGTGCATGACGACGACACCGAGGCCAATGCCGATTACTTAGCCAGCAAGGTTATTCAACTGCGAATATTCCCGGACAGCGACTGTAAGATGAACCTCAGCTTACGAGACATAAGCGGCGAAATGTTGGTGGTCTCCCAATTCACCCTCTACGGGGATACAAGGAAGGGGAATCGACCCTCCTATTCTGATGCAGCTAGACCGGAGGTAGCAGTACGTTTATACGATTATTTTGTACAAAAGTGCCGGGAGCGGGGGGTAAGCGTAGCGACGGGAACTTTTCAAGCGGATATGCAGGTACGGCTTATAAACGATGGTCCTGTTACTCTATTTTGCTACTCGGAAACTTGAAATTCTCATAAAGCTATGAAAACTAAAGTCCGATGTGTTACTAAGAAGGATATATGGCAAAACAATCTGCAGCTCCGCATCACGAGATTCTAGAAGCTGCCCTCCAAGGCTTAGAAGCCCAAAGACACAAATTAGAAGAACAGATCGCGCATGTCCGCTCGTTGTTAGGCGGGCGGGCGGGTAAGCCCGCGAAGGCCCCCGTATGGGCGGCTGGCGCGAGCGCTGGCACGGCTAAGAAGCGCATCTTGAGCCCAGAGGCTCGCCAGAGGATCGCAGCGGCGCAGAAGAAGCGCTGGGCTGCGTACCGCAAGAACAAAGGCTAAGTCGGCCCCCGCGCGCTTGCCATGATTCTCGGCATAGGTTCTGATCTGGCTGAAGTTGAGCGGATCGGCAAGAGTGTAGAACGGTTCGGTGAGCGTTTTCTCACGCGGATATACACGGCGCAAGAGCGCGCGTATGCGATGCGAAAGGCGAACTGGGCTGAACGTTTGGCTGCTCGTTTTGCAGCCAAAGAGGCTGGTATGAAGGCAATCGGCACGGGGCTGACCGGTGGCGTGAGTTGGCAGCATTTTGAAGTCGCCAATGAACCGTCTGGTCGGCCAACGTTGCGCTTGCATGGCGTTGCACTGCAAGTGGCAAATGCCATGGGAGTGAAACGCATTTCAGTGTCGCTAACACATACCAGGACAATGGGGTTCGCAGTTGTGATCTTAGAGGACTAGTGGGGCGGCTGTTATCTGGCTTGAGGCGCAACCACTAATTGCGCGCTGAAGTCGAAGTAGCGACTGTTCTGGGCCGCAATTGCGCCTCTTCCAGGCGCTTTGCGTCTTGATAGGTGAAAATCATCCGGTGAATAACGGTTAAGTTCCCAAGTACCGCGATTACCCATAGCACGGGCGCCATGCGATCAAAGAGTGCGCCGATGATAAGCAGAACTACCCGTTCCGGCCGCTCCAGGAAACCAACTTTGCAGGTGGGAATAATATTTTCGGCCCGGGATCGCGTGTAACTGATCATCACCGACGCGGTCATCACGGTAGCCGTTAGTACTACGTAGAGTTTCTGATTAATAGTCCCGTAATAGACCAAAAGTCCCATGAGCAGGGCCAAATCCGAATAGCGGTCTAGCACGGAATCAAAAAACCCACCGAAACGCGTAACCTGATTCGTGGCGCGAGCCACTCTTCCATCCACCATATCGAATAGTCCCGCGAAAATAATAATCGCGCCGGCCCAGCGGAAATTGCCAATGGCCAGAAACGTCGCGGCCACGATATTGATCACCAAACCAAGAAAAGTTAATACGTTGGGGTTGATCTTTGAGAGCGCCAATCCGCGGACGATCATGCGGATGATTTTGTTGGCTCCGAAACCGATCGCACGCGTATATGTCATCGATCTTCCCTTTACTTAGTAGATGCGGGCGCGTCGTGAATAGTTGTCAAACTCAGAATTTCCATTTCGCGAAAGCCGCCCGGAATCTGAATTTTCACGGTGTCGCCTACCTTCTTGCCGAGCAAGCCTTTGCCGATGGGTGAACTGGTGGAAATTCTGCCTTTGGCGACGTCCGCTTCTTCGCTCGTAACCAGATTGTAAGTCTGTTCTTCGTCTTTGTCGATGTCCAGTACTACCACTAAAGAACCCAGCCCAACGCGGTCGCGCGGGATTTTGCTGACGTCCACCATGGAGAACTCGCGCAGGCGGGATTGCAGTTGGCCGAGCCGGGCGTTGACGTAGGCCTGCCGTTCCTTGGCGGCGTGGTACTCGGCGTTTTCGCTCAAGTCGCCGTGCGCGCGCGCTTTCAGGATTTCTTTCGGCAACTCATTTCGCAGCTCATACTCGAGCGCCATGATCTCATCCTGAATTTTTTTCTTAAGCTCTTCCATCGGGCTGTAACCATTATAGGGAAATCCTGTAGCTAGAGCCACTTGCGGACAATTACGCCGCGAATCCAGGCCCGGCTAAGGAGCCGCTCGACAGGGATAAGTCAAGCTGTTACAATAACCTATAGAGGATCTGCCCGCCCCATGGCCACCAAACAACCCTTTGCCACCGGAGCCCAAGTTGAGCACACCAAGTTCGGTTTTGGTTCGGTTATTTCGTGTAGCGACGACTACTTGGTAATCAAATTTGACGAGCACGGTGAGAAGAAATTTATCACTTCCATTATTTTGCCGCCACCCCCCGCGGTAAGCGCGCTTAAGAAGAGCGACCGGCAGCCGCCGGTCGAGAAACGGCGTGCGGCCCGCAAAAAGGCAGCCCCCGCCGTCGCGGCCAGTAGCTAAATTCGAGCCCGGAACTCGGAATCGTGAAAATCGGCATAGTTGTTTTTCCCGGCAGCAATTGCGACCACGACGCCTGGTACGCAGTGCACGAAAACCTCCAACAGGAGGCGGAATTCGTTTGGCATGAATCAGCCTCGCTGGGGAACCTGGATGCGGTGATTTTGCCCGGCGGATTTTCCTATGGCGATTATCTGCGCTGTGGCGCCATTGCCAAGTTTTCGCCGGTGATGGCTGCCGTGAAGCGTTTTGCGGCCGAAGGTGGTTTGGTGCTGGGCGTTTGCAATGGTTTTCAAGTCCTGACAGAAGCCGGGCTTTTGCCGGGCGCGCTGGTGCGCAACGCCAATTTGAAATTCGTCTGCCGGCCGGTGGAACTCGAAGTCGCTACCAGCAATTCTCCGTTCACGCACGAAGCACAAACCGGCCAGCGGCTTACGCTTCCAGTGGCGCACGGCGAAGGCTGCTATGTGGCTAGCGAGCGCGTACTGGACGAATTGGAAGACGCCGACCGGATCGTGCTGAAATACATCGACAATCCGAACGGCTCGCTGCGCAACATCGCGGGCGTGCTGAACGAACAGCGCAACGTCATGGGCTTGATGCCGCACCCCGAGCGCGTAGCAGAGCCTTTGCTGGGCGCCATCGATGGCCTGACGATTTTGCAATCGCTGGCGCATGCCGGAGCGGCTGCTTCCCGGTCATGAGCGCGAGCGAGATTACGCCGGATGTCGTCGCCGCGCATCAATTATCGCCCGCTGAATATCAGAAAATTTTGAGCCTGCTTGGGCGCGAGCCTAGCTTGACCGAGTTGGGCATTTTAAGCGTGATGTGGAGTGAGCACTGTTCCTACAAAAGCACGCGCGTGCATTTGAAGAAGCTGCCTACCGAAAGCGCGCATGTCTTGCAAGGGCCCGGCGAGAATGCGGGCATTATCGATATTGGCGACGGCATCGCCATCGCCTTCAAGATTGAGTCGCACAATCATCCGAGTTTTATCGAGCCGTTTCAAGGCGCGGCCACCGGCGTGGGCGGCATCTTGCGCGACATTTTCACCATGGGCGCGCGCCCCATTGCGGTGATGGATTCGATTCGTTTTGGCCGGCTAGACGACCCGCAAACGGGCGCCCGCAACCGCCGCATTCTCGAAGGCGTCGTCAGCGGCATCGCCCACTACGGCAACTGCTTTGGTGTGCCCACCGTGGGCGGCGAATGCGTGTTTGAAAAAAGCTACGAAGGCAATCCGTTGGTGAACGTGTTCGCCCTCGGGGTGTTCAAGCACAATGAAGTGTTCTATGGCAAAGCCACCGGCGTCGGGAATCCGGTGATCTACGTCGGCGCAAAGACCGGGCGCGACGGCATTCACGGCGCGTCCATGGCGTCGGCCGAGTTTACGGAAGAATCGAAGCAGAAGCGGCCCAATGTGCAAGTCGGCGACCCTTTCATGGAGAAGCTGCTGCTTGAAGCTTGCCTCGAAGCCATGAAAACGGGTGCTATTGTCGGCATTCAGGATATGGGTGCCGCGGGTTTGACGTCGTCCACTTGTGAAATGGGTAGCCGCGCCGGCACGGGCGTGGAGATTGATCTGGCTTACGTTCCGCAGCGCGAAGTCGGGATGACGCCGTATGAAATGATGCTTTCCGAATCGCAGGAGCGCATGCTGCTCGTCGCTGCCAAAGGCCGCGAACCGGAAGTGCTGAGCGTTTTTAAGAAGTGGGGACTGGATGCCACGCAAATCGGCGTAGTGACGAATGACGGTATGCTGCGCGTCAAGCATCACGGCGTGATGTTCGCCGAGATTCCCAACCGTGCGCTGGCCGATGAAGCTCCGAAGTATAACCGGCCCTATAGCAAGCCGTTGCGCACTGCGCCGCTTGCGGGCCCGCCTATACAGAGCCGGGATTTGACAGCGGATCTGAAGGCGCTACTGAGTTCGGGCGATCTTTGTTCGAAGCGCTGGATTTGGGAGCAATACGATTACCAGGTCAGAACCAATACGCTGGCCGGCCCGGGCGCGGAAGCTGCCATTGTTCGCATTAAAGAGACAAATACATCGGTAGCCATGGCGCTCGATGGCAATGGCCGCTACTGCGCCCTCGATCCGCGCGAAGGCACCAAGCTGATCGTTGCGGAATGCTGCCGGAATTTGTCCACGGCCGGCGCGCTGCCCATCGCTACCACGAACAATTTGAACTTCGGCAATCCGGAGCGCCCGGAAATCATGGGTCAAATTGTTGAGTCGATCGAGGGGCTCGTCGAAGCGTGCAAATTTTTTGATGTGCCGGTAACGGGCGGCAATGTGAGCCTGTACAACGAGACGCTAGGTGCGCCGATTATGCCGACCCCAGTGGTGGGCATCGTGGGCACGTTGCCAACTGTGCTGCCGGTACCACTGCGCTTCCCTAAAGCTGGCTTAACCGTAGTTTTGTTGGGCGGCTTGGGCGCACCCTCCGTTGCTGAAATGGGCGGAACGCAATACGCCAAAGTAATCCAGGATGCGCTTTGGGGCGTGCCGCCGAAACTGGATATGGCCTATGAAAAGCGCGTTCATTCCACCGTTCGCGAACTTGTACGGGCGAAGGCGGTTGCTTCGGCGCACGATTTGGGCGAAGGCGGCTTGGCGGTGGCGCTGGCCGAATGCTCGTTTGGCCAGCAGAATATTGGCGCCGATATCCGGCTCGATTCGGATTTGAGCGCGGAAATACTTCTTTTTCATGAGGGACCGTCGCGAATTCTTGTAACGACAGAGAACCCTGAAAATGTTTTAGCCGCCGCGCAAAGAA
>Ga0302319_10009139_pt1 | contig 19133 bp, 12 predicted proteins | sample Bog_T0_2_FD_203319 | JGI IMG/M metagenome (GOLD analysis project Ga0302319, IMG submission 203319) | Peat permafrost microbial communities from Stordalen Mire near Abisko, Sweden - Bog_T0_2 | ecosystem: Environmental > Terrestrial > Soil > Wetlands > Peat | place: Sweden: Abisko, Stordalen Mire... | reverse complement strand
CATCGTGGCATTTCCGTTCCTCCTTTTTGCCGGCTGCCTGATTTTCATGAAGGAACCGCCCAAAACTAATCCGAATGAACCGGTGCAAACGGTTCCGCAAGGCCCGGTCAACGGCACGAACATGGTTAAATTGCCATAGGTTGAACCTTTTCGCGTTGCCGCGTGTCAAACTCCAAGTTCTGAACCATAACCAAAACAAATAATTATGATGACCCGACGCCAAGCCATTAAAACCACCGCGCTCGCCAGCGCCGCGCTCGCGACCCTGCCCGGCGCAATCGCCCAGACAAATTCCGCCGCGCCCGCCGCTGCTGCGGCTCCAAGCGGGCCGTTCACGCTGCCGCCATTGCCTTACGCCTACGACGTGCTTGAACCGCATATTGACGCGCAGACGATGCAAATTCACCACGACAAACATCATGCGGCTTACGTCGCGAACTTGAACAAGGCCTGGCAACAAATGCCGTGGGGCGGTCCACTTCCAACATTTGCATATCTTGAAAACAACTGGTTGAAAGATCCGAAGTTCCTTTCAGAAAATGTCGCCATTCGCAACAACGGCGGCGGCCATTACAACCATTCGCTGTTCTGGCAGATGATGAAAAAAGGCGGCGGCGGCGAACCAACGGGCGATCTGGCCAAGGCGATTGACACCGCGTTCGGAAGTTTCTCCGCGTTCAAGGACAATTTCACCAAAGCCGCGCTCGGACAATTCGGCAGCGGCTGGGCCTGGCTGGTTTTGGATGGCAGCGCGGTGAAGATTGAACCCACGCCCAATCAAGACACGCCGTTGAGCGCAGGCCATCCGCCGTTGCTCGGCCTCGACGTTTGGGAACACGCCTACTATCTCAAATACCAGAACAAGCGCGCCGATTATATCACCGCGTGGTGGAATGTCGTGAACTGGGATTTTGTGGCGGATCGCTACGCGAAGTCGAAGGCGTAATTGCCCGCCGCGATAACATTTCGGAGGGACGAGTTCCACGAGTCCTCATTCCGATTTGAAGTCAGGGACTCGTGTAACTCGTCCCTCCGAAACTCGTCCCTCCGAAAATGGAATTCACTCGCCGCGATAAACCGCACGCGCCGTGCAGGTCTCGGCCACGACGACCTCCACGAGCAGCGGCAGTTTCGGCTTCAGTTTTTTCCAAATCCAGACGGCAATTTCCTCGCTCGTCGGATTTTGGAGGCCGGGAATTTCGTTCAGATAACGGTGATCGAGCTTCTGCCAAACCGGCTTGAAGGCTGACGTGATGTCCGCGTAATCCATCAGCCAGCCGAGCTTCGGGTCGCACTCGCCCGCCACAACGACCTCCACCTTGAAGCTGTGCCCGTGCAGCCGCCGGCATTTGTGAGATTTCGGCAGGAGCGGCAGCAGGTGCGCCGCTTCAAATTGAAACGTCTTTCGCAGTTCTATTTTCATAAAGTTAGAAGTCAGAATGAAGAATGCAGAAAAAAACAATTCCCCCCGGTGGGTAGTGACATAGTTTCTTCATTCTGCATTCTCCCTTCTTCATTCGATTTCTAAATCCGTCCACGTCACCAAATCGCCCAGCGCCGGCCGCCCGTCGTGCCGCCACGTCAGCGGCGGATTTTGCATCCGGCCGAGCGGGCAGACGCGTGTTGCGCCCCAGCGCGCCAGTTGCGCGGCGATTTCATTTGTTTTTTCCTCCGGCGCGGCGATGCCAGCCGTCGAAACTTTTCCGCGAATTTCATCCGCGCCCCGCAGCGCCGCCGCCAAATCCGACACCGCCTTGACGTAAATAAACCGGTTCAGGCACGACATTTGAAACCGGGTCTCGGCCTCGTAAACCACCGTCCAGGCCGTGGAATTCTTGCTGCACCAATGCCGCGTGGTCTCCGGCGAATGGGCGGCGCGCACCTCGTAGATCCCGCGGCGCGACGCGATGACCGCCGCGTGTTCCGCCGCCAGTTCGCCGCGCGGCTCGGTTTGCTCGCGCCGTTCCAATTCGTCGGCCAGAAGTTCAGCGAAGTTCTCCGGCGAAACCCCACCACCGGCTTCGATGTAAATCACGTGCGGCGAAAGGCAGCCGAGTTGGTTCCAAGCCGTAACGTCATCCGCCGCCGCCGCGACAATTTTTTTCGCGCGCGAGCCATGCAAGACATCAGCCGCCACAAAGCCAAAACTCACGCGATGGCCGTAGCCGAGAAAACGGGTTCTGATTGGCAATTGCGCGCGGACGGCCGCGAGAGTTTCGTCGCTGCCGGTCGCCGTCACGCAGTTGGCTTCCGCGAATAAGACGCCTTCCAAACCCGCGTTGCCGCCGCGCCATTCGGCGATTTCCAGGCACGCGCCGAGTTTTGGGTCGGCGTCGTAAATCGAATGGGCAAACATTCGCGGCAGAAACGACGAGCCGCTGGCGCATTTCACAAATTGCGCCGAGCGCGTGAGCAATCCAAAAACAATGCTGGTGAGCGCCGGGTTCGGAATGCTGCCGGCTGTGATATGAACGATGAATTCCGGGCCGGTCGCAATTGCGGCGCGGTTGGATTTTTCCTCGGCGCTGGTGGCGGCAAACTTGTCGAGCCGTTTGGCGTCGCCGAATTCCTGTTGCAGCAACGAGTGGAAATTGTCGCGCGTGAGTTGCCGGAAATAATTGTCCAGGCCTTTCGTCAAAGTCGCGCGCGAGAAGCCGGTCTTCTCCGGCCCAAGCTCCAGCGCGAGTGAGCGGAAGAAATTGTTTGGTTGCAGCCAGCTTTCGGCAACCTCATCCAGGATTTTCACCAGGCCATCGGTGGAACGCGCGGCAAGGTAATGCTCGCGGTTTCGTTTCAGCGTCTGGCACGCCTCCGTGATCATCGCCGGTGAAAGCGTCGCTTCCGGCGGCAGATCGGCGAGAAAATAATTGGGCAAGTTCATTTGAGTGCGGGGTGCGGAGTGCGGAGTGCGGAACAAGACATCAACGAACAGCCGCGCGGCTCGGCCAGTTGCGCGCGGCCATTCAATTCAAATCCGCCGCCACGGCGGATGCCCAAATCCTCCGTCTGGATGGCGGCGACGGAAAAGACGTTCGCCAGATCGAAAATGCGAATAAGTCCGGTTTCGCCATCGGCAACTTCACAGCCGGTTTCGGGCGAGATGATTTGAACTCGTGCCCAGGGTGGAAAGCGGAAGATACGAGGATGGATGATGGATGATGGATGATGGATTTCAGAGTCGTAAGCCTGCGAACTCAATTCGCTCATGCCGTATTCACAGATGATGTTTTCGGGCAGAATGCCGAGGCGTTCAGATATGAGCGCATGCAATTCCGCTTTTGGCATGGTGCGGGAGCGGTTTTTGTAGCCGCCGGTTTCCATCACGCGCGAGCCGGCGGGAAGCTCGACCCGCAGGTCTCGCTCCATCAAATAATCCAGCAGATGCACGAAGGAAAAGGCGGTGCCCAAAAGAAGTGACGAGTGACGAGTGGCGAGTGACGAGTTCAACGCCGCAATCGCGGCGGAGAAATCCAAAGTCCATGAACCGTCCGCATCCAGCTTGTCGAGAAATTCGGCCCGGCTCGCGGGGGCGCTCGCACTGCCAAATTTTTGACGCACGGTTTCAAACATGTGGACAAGTGACGAGTGCGGCGTTCGCGGGGGTGGCGGTGTCAGAATGATTAATTTGAAATTTGAAATTTCAGACTTCAAATCTGGCACGATGTGCCGCCCAAACCAGGCCCAGAGCGACGCTTCATAAACCGCCAGCGATTCGGCGCTATGAAAATGGCGGCTGGGTATTTGCTCCGTCGTGCCGCTGGAATGGAAGACGGCGGTGCGTTCTTCCGGCGGAATGCAGGAAAGCTCCAATTCCTTGAACGCTGAAGCCGGCACGGCGGGAATGTGCATCCAATGCGCGACCGCTTTTGGCGTCAATCCGCGCGCCTCGCAGATTTTCCGATAGGCGGCATTGTTTTCGAATTGAAGCGCGAACAGTGCCAGGGCGAGCGAATCGAAATCTCGGAGGGACGAGTCCCCATTTCGGATTTTTAAGTCAGGGACTCGTGGAACTCGTCCCTCCGAAAGGATGAAATCACGCAAGCGCGCGGCGAAGCTGGATAGTTCTTTGTTCATGCGGTGTTTGTTCAAGGCTGGTTTTCCGCGACAGCCGGGGAGCAGGATAACACGAAATCGCTTCACCGCAAGCACCGTTGCCGACCACGTTTGGAGTTGGAAGAAATTGTGGGTTTGTTAGGATGAACCCATGAAGCAAATCCATTTCAAATTCAATGGCGGAAAGGGCGGCCATTCGATATGAAAACTGGCTGGCTGGCCCTTGGCGATCATGGCGTTCATAATGACGGGACGCCACTGCTGTCACCGGATTGCGTTAGTGTTGCAGAAATTGAAGAACAAGCAGAATATCTCAAAAAGCTGATTGATACCGCCGTGGGTCGAGCAAAGCGCAAACTTCCGAATTGAAACTAGACCATTACCGGCCATTTCGTTTTGATATTTCGCATTTTGAGTCCTGGCTTTGGGGTTTTGAAAGATTAAGTGAAAACGCTGCACAAATATCTGACTTTGCAGGTGCTCGTCTCGCTGCTGCTGACCGTGGCGGTGTTCACGTTTGTGCTGCTGCTCGGCACCGTGCTCAAGGAAATCCTCGTGCTGCTCGTCAACGGCCAGGCGCGCATCAGCACCGCGCTGGAAGCCATCGGACTTTTGATCCCGTTCGTCTGCGTTTATGCGTTGCCCATGGGGCTGCTCACGGCGACCTTGCTCGTCTTTGGCCGCTTCAGCGCGGATCAGGAACTTACCGCCGCCCGCGCCAGCGGCATCAGCCTGCTGTCGCTGGTCACGCCGGTTTTGCTGTTGAGCCTGCTTTGCTGCGGCGTCAGCGCGTGGTTCAACATGGATTTGGGCCCGCGCTCGCGTGTGGCCTACCTGAAGCTGATTGCCAGCGCGCGCGCCGGCCTGATGCAAGCCCAACTGCCGGCCGGTCAGCCCATTTATGATTTTCCCGGCTACATTTTTTTGGTGGGTGAAAATCACGGCGGCGATCTCAAGGACGTGACCATTGAATGGCTGCAATATAACACCACTATTTTTGCGCCGCAGGGACAATATGCGGTGGACACGACCAGCAACGTGCTCACGCTGACTTTGTTCAACGCCGTCAGCTCGACGGTGACGAGCAATGGCACCACCGTCCTGTCCTCGTTTCCTATATGGCAGTTACCCCCCATTGATCTTAACACATCAACAAACCGAAACTCCAAACCCAACATCAGCGACATGACCTTCTGGCAGTTGCAGGACACGGCGCGCGATCTGGAGCGGTTCGATTTGCCGGCGAAGGCGGGCGCGTCATCGCAGGAAATGAGCGCCCAATTTCACGAAGTTGAAAAACTGATCGGGCAGACCCGCGCCGAAATGCACCGGCAAATCGCGTTTTCCTTCGCCTGTTTTGGCTTTGCGCTCGTCGGCATCCCGCTCGGCATCCGCATGCACCGGCGCGAAACGAATGTCGGCATCGCCATCGCGCTTGGGTTGGTGCTGGTTTATTACAGCTTCATCATCCTCGGCAAATCGCTGGCCGCGAGGCCGGAGCTTGCGCCCCACCTGATTTTCTGGCTGCCCAATTTTATTTTTCAGGCCGTCGGCGCGGTGCTGCTGTGGCGCGCGAACCGGGGGATTTGAAAATGGATGGTGGATTGTTGGATTGGCGGATTATTGGGAAAACGCTGCATTCATTTATCAATCCTCTTGCGTTTTCGTCCGGCGGAAAACTTTTCCGATGTCCGCCTGATCCACCGGCTTCACAATCAACTCGTCAATGTTGACGTGCGCCGGGCGGCTGGCGACCCAGACCAGAATTTCCGCAATGTCTTCCGCGGTCAGCGGGTTCATCCCCTCATAAACTTTTTTGGCGGCGGTCGCGTCGCCCTCGAATCGCACCAGCGAAAATTCCGTTTCCGCCAGCCCTGGATCCACCGTGCCGACACGGATTCCCGTGCCCAGCAATTCCAGCCGCAACGCGCGGGTGATTTGCAGTTCGCCCGCCTTCGCCGCGCAATAAACCGCGCCGCCTTCGTAAGCTCCGTGACCGGCGACCGAGCCGATATTGATGATGCTCGCGCCCGCGTCGCGCGCCAGGAGCGGCAGCGCCGCGCGGGTCATCCGCAGAATGCCGAGCACATTCGACTGGATCATCGCTTCCCAATCGGCGTCCTTGCCCTCGGCCACCGTGCCCAAACCGTGCGCGCCGCCGGCGTTGTTGACCAGAACGTGAAGATTTTGGGCTTTGGACTTTGGGCTTTGGACAATTTTTTGCGCCCAGGAAATAAATTCCCCGACGCTCGCCGTCTTGGCGACATCCAAGAAATGGAAATGCGCCTCCCCCGCGCCGGCATTTTTTGATTCGGCGGCGACTTGTTTCAAGCGGTCAACGCGTCGCGCGCCGAGCAGCAATTTTGCGCCGTTCGCGCCAAAAGCGCGCGCGGCCGCCGCGCCAAAGCCGGACGAGGCGCCGGTGATGACAACCCATTTGTTTTTCAGCGATGATTTCATGGTTTGAAGAATTTCCTCCGCTGTCTTGCCGGCCCCAACTCGCAACGCAACGGAGAGCAAAGGCTGGGACTGTCTTTTAAAGAAAATTAGAATCGTTTTTGATGAAAGTCCAGAAATTTACGCTCCGCGCCGCCGCACGGCCCATCAAAAGCCGTGCGGCTTAAATCTTCCTTGCCCTCTGCCGCCGGGCTGTGAACAACTAGCGAATCGAGCTTACGTCGCTGGCGGTGCTGCTGGTATTGGCTGTGGACGCGGCTGGCGCCGCAATGGTGACGAGCTCAATGCCGTTGCCGGTTCCTAGGTTGCGGCTGTATTTTTTATCCGTCGCGTTGTTCCAATATTCATGCACGCCGAGGCTCTTCAGTCGGACGCCGTCCGGCTTGTAAATCGTTCCGGAGGGCGGATCGTTGGCCAGCGCCGCTTCATAAAGATGGCGGTCGGCATTTTTGATCAAGGGCATTTCTGAACGCAAGAAATCAAAGCCCACCGATTCGATGGCGACGGGATCTTGAGAGGCAAAGAAGCTCGACGGCCAGTGGCCATTGAACGGAGCCAGTTGCCACTTGTGCGGCTCGCTGTTCCAGCGATCCCCGGAATAGAGGCCGTCAATGATGTTCAGCACCGTCTTTCCGTCAACGTTTTTGCTGCCATACATGTCAACGAGCTGATCGTAACTGGCCAGCGGATAATCCCAATCATGCAGCATGGTGTGCTGGGTGGCGCGTGTGTTTCCAATGATTCCCCAGCAGCTCTTGAAAATCATCGTGACGGAAGCATTGCCATAATCAGTCTTGTCAGTCGGGTCGTGGTAGGTCGGGGACGGCGTGCAATGCCGCTTCAAAACCGCCATCGTGATGAGGTATTTGGTTTTGACGATGACGGTGGCCATTGAGGTTTCAGTCGGACCGGGGCCGGAGTAAGTGAAGGCATTGGGGGTGAACCCTCCGAGGTTGTGGTCATAATCAACATTCGGAAACATCGTGTGGCAATAATTTGAAATAACCGAACATTGGTTTTCCCGATCGGGGTCGCAAAGCGTGATGTCCGCCTGGTCCGCCCCGAACTGATTGACCAGTCCGTCGAGCAGCGCATAGACCGACTGCGGCGAGGCGTCAATTTCGTTGCTGTTCTTGCCGCCGTTGTTCAGGTTGAGCTTGATGGCAATTTTTTCGCCTTTCACATACGAAGGCCCGCCGTTTTTGTCTCTGAACAAAACGTCCCAGGCGTTGCTGATGGCCGTCTGGCCCGCCACGGAACAAATGACATTGTTCAGTATCTTCGTAATCTTGGTCTGGTCATTAAACTGGGGTGAAAACCAATACTTCGAGGTGCCATCCCAATTGCAGGCGCTCAAATCGTAGCTCCAGGCAACGCGGCCCGGAAATATGCCCCGCGCCGTTCCCACGGGCTGATTCGGTCCTCTTGACGGGGTAAAAGTCCCGGTGTCTTCGGCGCGGGCCGTTGAACACCAGATGGACGCGGCCAGTCCGACGATCATGGCCAGCCATCCGGCCCAACGGCGATGGCGATTCAGGCCGACGACCAGGCCGGTTTTTCCAGTAACAAGAATCAAACTTTTTTTAATTTGCATATGTTGTCTTTCTTTTTGAATTGTTTTGCCCGATCCGGGCCCATTTCTCTGTCTTCATCCAACGCCTGCTACGGCGAAACCAGCAGGAAGTAACCCGCAGAATTTAGCTCTGACACATTTGTATAGCTATAACTGCCGTCCGGCGCAAACACATTCGTCGCCACTGGCGTCCAGTCCGTCAAGGGCAATGACAGGTTTGTCGAGGTCAATATCCGGTATTGCGCCCCGGCAGGCCCGTTCGTCCCGCTGAACACCATGCTTCCACCGGGCAGCGACACCCCGCCAATCGCCGCTTTTGGCTTCACCATCACATAACCAGACTGCGTGTTGGTGCTCGAACCTCCCGCCCCGCTCACCACCAAGCTCACCGTAAAACTCCCGGCCGCTCCATAGGTGTTGGTCACGTTCACATTGGAATTGTTGGTTATGGCGTGTCCATCGCCAAAGTTCCATCCCCAGTTGGTGATGCTTCCCGTCGAAGCGTCCATGAAGACCACCGACTGCGTCACGAAAAGATTCGTCGGCATTCCGGTGAACCCGGCCACCGGCGGCGGCACCGAGATTACTTCAATGCTTCCGTCAATCGCCAGACTGTTGCTCCAGCCCAATCCCGGACTCAATGCCGGCAGATTGGTCGCGCTGAAACTTCCCGAATAATTGGCGGACGAGTTCGCCTTGAACAATCTGAAAACGTCGCCCGCGACGAATGGGCCGTCACCAACATTGGTTGTCACCGTCAGCGTGCCACCATAGGCAATGGCCGCGCTGGCAATCTGGTCGTTGGTTTGGCTGTTGTGCGACACTGACATCGTCGTATAGCTGCCGGAGTTTAATGTCAGCCCGTTGGCGATGGTCAAAACCGTTCCCGCCGTGCTGACGCTCGCGCCGGGGGCAACACTGCCGCCAGACTGACTCGTCACCGCGCCGCCAATCGTGCCGCCACCACCCAGCGTGCCTCCGTTGCCGACAGTGACCGCGCCGCTTCCAATCGAACCGCTGACCAGCAAGGTCCCGTTGCTGATCGTTGTGCCGCCTTTGTAAGTGTTGGTCCCCGACAATTTCACAATGCCGCCATGTGTCGCGTCGCCCACGGTCACGCCCGCAGAGGTGTCTGTGCCGTTGGCCAGGATGTTGCCCGTGAAATTCATCGTGCCGCCCGTCGCCGCCACCAACGTAACGCTTTTGCCGCGGTTGGCCGTCCAACCCAGAATGATCGGATTGGCAAAAGTGTTGACTCCGATCGTGTTCTGCCCGCCAATCGTGAATGTGCCGGAATTCGTGAAGCTGACGTCACCGTCCGAAACGTAATTCGTCACGTTCGCCCGCAGGGTGAGGCCGCCGTTTGGATAGTTCACGTCGCCCAGATAGACCGCGCAATTGAAGCTGTTGTTCGTGGCGATCAGGAATCCCGCCGGCGCGCTGGAACCGCTGGCCATGAAATTCGTGGCGGCGCCGAGGATGAACAGGCTTGAGTTCAATCCCGCCCCCGTTGTGTTGTTGGTCAACGCGCCATTCTTGTCCACCACCAGCACCCCGTTCGGCACAAAATAGCGGAAGGCATCACCGGTGTTGCTCTTGGCCGTAAGCCCTTGAAGCGTCGCTTTCGTCCCGCCGTTCACGAACAATATCGCGCTGCCGTTGGAGGTGTTGCCCAGATTGCCCGTGAACGTGACATTTCCGCCGCCGTTCAAATTCAAAAAATCGCCGTAATTGCCGGCCGTGAACGACGCGACCAGCGCGGTCACGCCGGGAACCGCATTGATGGTCACGACCCGATAGGGATTGTGGTCGCTGGAAGCGGTCGCGCTGATGGCTCCCAAAACCAGCGAATAATTGTTGCTCCCGGTCACATTGATGGTCTGGCTGGAGTTGGCGGCGAACGCCAGCGCGCCGGAAAGCGCGAGCGTCCTGCCGGTCGCTGCGCCTGCGGGACCCGCGTCAAAATTATTTGTGTCGGTTGCGTTATCCAAGGTGATGCTGGCTGGCGCAAACGTGGTGTTATTGTCGGCGCGAAGCTGGAGTGTCGAACCGCTGTTCAACGCGAGCGCGCCTTTGAAACCGTTGGCGCTGGCCAGTTGCAGCGTGGTTCCCGGGGCGACCGAACCGTTTGCCGTCGAGCCGCTGTTGTCGCCCGTCAACGCGAGTGTCCCACCGGCAATCGCCAGTGTGCCGCTGCAGGTATTAGCGCCGCTCAAGGTGAGCATTCCAACCCCGGTCTTGGAAAAACCGGATCCCGTCACGGACGCCGAAATGGCGGGTGAACAGTTGGTGGCGACATTGATGGCCGGCGCGTTGGTGAGCGTCAGGGAGTAGCCGCCGCCGGCGATGGTGTAGTCGCCGCTGGCGGCGGGGTTGAAGGTGAGATTGCTCACCGTGATGGCCGCGCCCAGGGTGATGGTTCCGGCAGGCGAATTGCTCATTCCCAAGCTGGTCAAGGCGGCCAGCAAGGCGTTATTCCATGGGACATTGGTTGTGCCGTTCCACCAGTTGGGAGAAGCGAGGTTCCAAACGCCGCCGCCGTCCTGTGCGCCCGGAGTCGTCGTATCAGCATCCCAAGTGAGCGGCGTGGGCGGGATGAACACGGTGATATTTACGGGGCTTGAGGTCACCATCAGTCCCAGCGAGTCGGTGGCCACAGCGGTCAGAACGTAACCGCCTGCCGGCGCATTGCTCCACGTGATTCCATAAGGGCTGCTGATGGACGAGCCAAGAAGTTGTGTTCCCTGATAAAAGGCGATCTGACTGGCGGGATTGGTGTCGTTGTTGAGGGCGGCTTGAATGAGAAGATTGGTGCCTTGAACAAACGAACTTCCGTTGGCCGGGCTGGTGATGGCGGCCCAAGGAGCGGTTGACACAACGGTGATGGTGACGGGGTTTGAGGTTACTGACAGGCCCAGCGAATCGGTGGCCACAGCGGTCAGAACGAAATTGCCCGCCGGCACATTGCTCCAGGTGATGCCATTGGAACTGTTGGTTGTCGCGCCGAGGAGTTGTGTTCCCTGATAAAAAGCGACCTGGCTGATCGGGTTGGTGTTGTTGATGACGAGGGACTGGATTAGGAGGTTGGTGTTTTGGGAACAAGAGGCGCCGCTGGCAAAGCCGGTGATGCTGACCGAAGGAACGCCCGGCGCAATGGTGACCAGCTCAATGCCGAGGCCGGTTCCGAGATTGCGGCTGAACTGTTTGTTGGTCGAATTGTTCCAGTGCTCATGCACTCCGAGGCTTTGCAACCGGACTCCATCCGGTTTATAGACCGTTCCCGATGGCGGGTTGTTGGCCAGCGCCGCTTCACGGAGATGGCGGTCCGCGTTGGCAACCAGCCCCATGTCCGCCCAAATGAAATCAATTCCCACCGATTCCAAGGCCACCGGATCCTGGGAGGCGAAAATGCTCGAGGGATAGTGGCCGTTGAACGGTGGAATAACCCAATTGGTTGGACTGCTGTTCCACAGGCTGCCGGAGTAAAGCCCATCGAGTATGGTCAAAACTGTCTTGCCGTTAATATTCTTGCTCCCATAAATGTCCACGAGCAGATCGTAACTGGCTATCGGATTCACCCAGGTATGGAGCAACTCGTGCTGACTTGAGCGATTAGGGCCGATAATCCCCCAATCGCTCTTAAATAACATCGTGACCGGAGAATTTCCATCGTCGAATGTGCCGTCCCCCCAGGTCGGGTAGGGCCGGGAATGGCGCTTGAGCAGCGCCATGGTGATGAGATACTTCGTATTGACGACGACCGTGGCCAGGGAGTTTTCGGTCGGTCCGGAAACGGAGTAAGTAAAAGCATTGGCCGTAAAACCGTTGATGTTTTGATCATAAGTGACATTTGGAAACGCCGCCGTGCAATAATTTGAAACCGCATAGCATTGGTTCGTCCTTGCCGGGTCACAAATCGTGATGTCAGCCTGGCTGGCTCCGAACTGATTGACCAAGCCGTCGAGCAACGCATAAACCGATTGTGGCGAGGCGTCAATCTCGTTGGATTTCCCGCCGTTATTCAAATTGATCTTGATGGTGATTTTTTCGCCTTTTACATACGAGTTGGACGAGGGGCCGCCATTTTTGTATCTGAACAAAACATCCCAGGCGTTGCTGACCGACGACTGGCCCGCCACGGAGCAGATGACATTGTTCATCAGCTTGGTAATTCTGGCCTGATTATTATAGGTGGTGGACCACCAATAGCTTGAGGAACCATCCCAATTGCAAGCGTTCGTATCGTAACTCCAAGCCACCCGGCCCGGATAAATTCCGCGGGCGGTGCCGATGGGAGTATTCGGCGGATCAACCGGGGTAAAGGTTCCGGTATTTTCCACCGCCGCTTGCACCGATGACTCGTTCTGTCTTATCACCACCACCGCGCAGACCAGCCCGATAACGAGGCAAACAGCCCCCAACACGTAGCGATTTTTCCGGATGAGCTTCTTGGCGTGGCGGTATGCGGAAACCGCGCCGAACAAGCTCAACAAGTAGGATACGCCCCCAAAGGCAATGGGCGCGGCGACCCGCTGGCACGGATAGGCCGAACGGGAAGGCTTTGGGATGACCCGCACCAAAAACCAGATAAGCGCGGCCAGGCCGATGAACGGGAACAACCATCTGGCCCAACGGCATTGGCGATTCAAGCCGACCACGCGACCGGTTTTCCCGCAAACGAGCAATAAGCCTTTTTTAATCGGCATGGTTTTTTCCAAATTTTTCGCCAGTCAAACGCGCGCATCTCCCGCCGACACCCAATTCAGGTTAAATCAGATTGACGCGATCACTCCCACTTTTCTTGGCAAAGAAGCAACATTGGTTGCCCGGCCTTTTGGGGACACAAAGCGGGGATGGAATATGGCGGGTCGAAGATGGCAAAGCGCGCCGGCCTCGCACTCTCGTTTCGGCGAGGCGCGCCGGCAAAGGATTCAGTCAAAGTTTGTCTTTGCGATTTCCAAATAGCCGTGCAACTGGCGGATGCGCGTGGGGTGCCGCATTTTGCGGAGCGCTTTGGCTTCGATTTGCCGGATGCGCTCGCGCGTGACCCGGAACTGGCTGCCGACTTCTTCGAGCGTCCGCGCGTTGCCATCGCCGAGGCCGAAACGCAGCTCCAATACCCTTCGTTCGCGCTCGGTCAGGCTGCACAGCACGTCGCCCAGTTTGGCCCGGAGCAGGCTGAAACTCGTCATGTCGAGCGGGCTTTCGGCGGCCTTGTCCTCGATGAAATCGCCGAAGTTTGCGTCCTCGCCATCGCCCACGGGCGATTGCAGTGAAATCGGCTGCTGGGCCATTTTCAGGATGGCGCGCACGCGATCCACGGGTATCTGCATGTCGTCGGCGATTTCCTCCGCCGTTGGCTCGCGTCCAAAATCCTGCAACAGCCGTTTCTGCGAGCGCATCAGCTTGTTGATGATGTCTATCATGTGGACCGGGATGCGGATGGTGCGCGACTGGTCGGCGATGCAGCGCGTGACGGCCTGCCGAATCCACCACGTCGCGTAGGTCGAAAATTTGTAGCCGCGCCGATACTCGAATTTTTCGACCGCCTTCATCAAGCCGATGTTGCCTTCCTGAATCAGGTCGAGAAATGACAGGCCGCGGTTCGTATAATTCTTGGCTATGGAAATGACGAGCCGCAGGTTGGCCTCGACCATTTCGGTCTTGGCCTGGAGCGCCTTGGTGGAAAATTCGCGCAGCCGGTCGAAGGCCTTCAGGAAATCCCCAAACGGCATCCGCACAAATTCATCGAGCGCGCGGATTTTTTGCTGCTCGGCTTCAACCAAATGCTGCTGGGCGCTGGATTCCCGCTGGGCTTCGGCGTCGGCGAGCGCGCGCAGGCTGTATTGCAGTTTGTCGTGGATGTTTTCCGCGACCAGCACCATTTCCTCGATGACCTTGTATTTGAAGCAAAATTTCGGGAAGGCATCCTGTAGTTTTTGGTCCGCGCGTCTGAATGTTTGCAACGTCCGCTGGCGTTTGGCCTTGAAACGGGCGTCCCGCCACGCGGTGTAATGGCGGTCCGCTTCTTGATCCAGTTTGCGGACGCGCGCCAGCACGCGCCGGAGCGTGTGCAGATGCGCTTCGCGGCTGTTGACTTTCTTGTCGAGCACGACGCGGTCAAATCGTTCGCGCGGCGGATCGGCCAGCAATCTTTCCGCTATGGCAATGTGTTCCTTGCCGGCAAAACCGAGGCCGCTGACAATTTTGCGGACTTCGTTTTCCGCGGCCTCGATGCGCTTGGAAATTTCCACTTCCTGTTCGCGCGTCAACAGCGCCACCTGGCCCATTTGTTTGAGATACATCCGCACCGGGTCGTCGAGCACGTCCAGCCGGTCCCGGTCTTCCTCCTCGGCGTCGGGGGTTTTGACGCGATCCACCTCCGCCGGATCCACGATTTCGATTTCGAGGGTGCGCAATTTGGCAAAGACCTCGTCGAGAATTTCGGGCGTCACGGCGCTATCGGGCAGCACTTCATTGAGGTCGCTGTAGGTCAAATGCCCCTGTTCCTTCGCGAGGCGGACGAGTTCCTTGATTTTTTCCGATAGCGACGGGTCGAAACCATTTCGCGAGGCGGGGTCAGTCGGTTTGATGGCCGCGAATTCCGCGCGCGGCTCTGAACGCGCCGCCGGGTGCCGTCTTCCCTTTTTCAGGGACGAATCCGCTCCGGGTTTGCGAACCTGCGATTTTGACATACGACTACTTCACTTCCGGCGCGCGCCCGAAGCGAGGGTGAATATGAAAAGCCGCCGCAACTTCGTCAAGCGGAGAAACGACAATTATATTTCCGGCGTGATGTAAATGTGCCGCGGCTCGAGTTGTTCCAAAATCATTTCCACCGTGCGGTCAATCGCGCCGAGGTTTTCGCGCACGACCCGCTGCGCGTTGCGGCCCAGTTCCGCCCGGCGGTTTTCGTCGGCGAGCAGGCCGGCAATCGCCGTTTCCAGCGCCGCCTGGTCGCGCACCTGCAACGCGCCGGCTTCCGCGACGAATTTGCGCGTGATCCCGGCGAAATTCTGCATGTTCGGCCCAAACACCATCGCCTTGCCCAGCGCGGCCGGCTCGATCGGGTTCTGTCCGCCGCTGGCCGTCAGACTTTTGCCGACAAACACCACCGTCGCGCGTTCGTAAAAAAAACGCAACTCGCCGGTCGTGTTGACCAGCAGGCACTCGGCCTCGCCCTCGGCCAGTTGCGTGTTGATGCCAATCAAATTGCGATAGACAAACTTCACGCCGCGCTCGTGCAACTGCCGGCCGACTTCGTTGCTGCGTTCGAAATGCCGCGGCACCAGCACCAGAAAAAGTTTCGGGAAACGCGACCGCAGCCGCTGCGCGATTTCCGCCAGGGCGGCTTCCTCGCCGTCATGCGTGCTCCCGCCGACCAAAACCGGCGCGTCCGCCGGCACGCCGAGCTGCTGGAACAGCGCCGGCACGTCGAGCGTCCGGCGTTCGTCCAGCTTCGCCGCGTCAAATTTCAAGTTGCCGACAACGTGAACGGCTTCGGGCCGGCAGCCAACCTTGCGCAACCGCGCGGCGTCCTCCTCGTTCTGGCACCCGACCCCGGCAAACGCCGCGAACAGCGGCCGGAACAGAAAACCAAACCGCTTGTAGCCGCGAAACGAACGGTCGGACAGCCGCGCGTTGGCCAGGAAAACCGGGATTTTCACATCGCGCGCGCGCCACAGAAAATTTGGCCAGATTTCCGCCTCGACCAGCACGATGGCTTCCGGATTGATGACGGCCAGCGCGCGGCCAACGTATTTTCGCCGGTCAATCGGGTAGTAAATCTTGCTGATGTGCGTCGGCAGCCGGCGGCGCAATTCGGCCATGCCGGTGGTCGTGGTGGTGGACACGACGAATTTGATGTTGGGCAGGCGCAGCTCCAGCGCGTGGATCAACTGGGTGCAGAGGTTGACCTCGCCGACACTGACGGCATGAATCCAGATGACCTGGCGGTTGGTGAGCGCCTGCTTGAGATTTGGGTCGTAGCGCGCGAACCGCTCGCGGAAGCCCCGGCGCCAGTTGCCGCGCCGGCGCATCCGCCGGAAATAATACGGCGACGACAGCGCGAAAAAAATCGCGAACAGGATGTTGTAAAGCGTCCGCATCTAATTACCAAAACCGCAAAGACTTGAATCTCCCGAAAATATGACGTTTCCCCCCGCGGAAATGTTTCACATAAGTGACACAATTTCAACCGTGGAAGAAAAGTAACCAGATGGTTATAAGCACCGGAAGCAAAAAAGGCAACGAGAATTTGAAGACATACCCGAGAAATCCCGGCATGGGGATGTTTTCCTGGCCGGCAATGGCCTTCACCATGAAATTCGGGCCGTTGCCGATGTAAGTCGCCGCGCCGAAAAATACCGCGCCGACGCTGATGGCCAGCACGTTCAACGCGCCGGTATTTTGACCGAGCAACTCCGGGATTTCCTTCGTGCCGGCCGCGCCGGAAAGCGCGCTCAAAAAGCCGAGATACGTCGGCGCATTGTCGAGCACGGCGGACAGCCCGCCCGTGCCCCAGAAAAAAATTCCTGGCGACGGATTGGCTCCGAGCAATTCTTTCGCGTGCAGGCCCAGCCAGTCGAGCGCCGGAATCATCGTCGCAAAAATTCCGGCGAACAAAACCGCCACCTCCAGAATCGGATGAAAATTAAAATCGTTCGCTGCGTGAACGGATTTCCGCGTCGTAAAATACGAGCCAATCGCGGCGGCGAGCATCAGGACTTCACGAAGACAAACCGGTTGACCGGCAAAAATCGCGCCTAGAATCACGGCGAGGAAAAACAAGTTGGCGCGCCCGTTGAATTTCCAGGTTCCGCTGTCGGGTTGGTGCTGTCCGCCAATATTTTGAGTCTCAAGCTTAACGCGACAATTCGCGCGCGGCGCGCGGGCGAAGTGAATTTTGTCCACGACGTAAAATATCGCGAGCAAAAGGCCAACGCCCGTCGCCCACATCGGCCAGCAATGTTTCGCCACCCACCAGAACGGCACGCCTTGCAGGTAGCCGAGAAACAGCGGCGGATCGCCAATGGGCGTGAGGCAGCCGCCGGCATTGGCCACAATAAAAATGAAAAAGATGATGTGGTGCGCCGTGACGCGGCATTGGTTCATGCGAATCCACGGACGAATCAGCAGCATCGCCGCGCCGGTCGTGCCGAGGACATTGGCGACGATTGCGCCGATGAGCAGAAAAATCACATTGGCCGAAGGCGTGCCCCCGCCTTTGACACTGATATGTATGCCACCGGAAACGACAAACAGCGAGCCGACCATTATTATGAAACTGGCGTAATCATGCGCCGTGTGAAGAACGCGCGGCATATCCCGCAAAATCAAAGTATAATAACCGAGCGTGACCGCGCCGAGTCCCAGCGCGACTTTGGCGTAATGCCGCAGCCACCAGCACGGCGCGAGCAACGGCGCGAGCGCCATCGCGCCGAGCAGGAGCGCGAAAGGCAGAATCATCCATGGATTTGGCGAAACCATCGGGCGCAGAGTGTGCGGACGGGCGAAAGCGGGTCAAATAGATTCAACCGTAAATCTAAATCTGAAATCGGAAATTGAAGTGGGGTGGTCGACGGGACTCGAACCCGTCAACGCACTTGCGCGACTACACCCCAAACAGGCACTAACGCCGCGTGAATTAAGGCGACAATCGCACTTTGTCAGAAACGCTCAAAACGCCCGTTTCACGCACAGTTTCACACGTTTGATGTTGCACTCTGTTGCACTAAAGCTGGTTGGTTTTTGAAACCGTTGCCGGGTGGCTTCGTTTCTGATTTTCCGGTGCAAGCCAGCCGTGCAACACCTGTTTGTTGCACTAATTTCTAGGCCGTGCGGATTCGTGGCGGGCGTGGCGCGTGGCGGGCGTTTGGATTGCGGGCGGGGCTTTGTGGCCAGCGGGGCGATTTGTAGAATCAAAGCGGCTTTAATCGAATCCTGGCGCGTCGGCTTTTCTCAAAGCGGCGGGGCCGGGGTTTTTCCCGCGCCATATTTCACAATCGGCGGCAGCGGACGGCTGGCGTGAAGGATGCCTGCGAACTGGCGCGCTGACTGCCCGCACGAGCGCGAAGGTGCGGATCAGCAGTCAGCGTGACAGTGAAGCAGCCGGTGGACGCACAAGACGCTGTTATCTTCAATGAACCGGGCCGGCGGTCGCGTGTCGCGCGGGGAGACGGCGGGGACCCGATGCCGAGGGTTCACGCGGAGCGGGATACGGCATTGGGGCGGCTTTGAAGATAATGGCTCTTGTGCGGCTACCGGGTTCGCATCCTTCATGTCAGCCGTCCGCAGAGCCAAAGTTTAGTTTTCGTGGCCGGGTTCGTTTGGCGAGTCGCGCCAGCGCGAGCGCGGTTTGTGCTGACTCCTCGGCCAGCCAGCGGAGCGTCGGGCGAAGTGCGGCAAGGGAAACACGGGGCGCAACGCAGCCGGGCGCGCAGCCGGATGGATGAGGTGTCAGCCCATTGCCGGACATTGGGAGTGAGGGCGGCCTGTTTCGCGCAGTGGCAAGCTTTTTGGCGCAGACACGGAGCGAAAGCTGGCCGCGCTCACGACGGGCGGGGCTTCGCTGGTTTTGCATCGTTCGCCCCTCGCGTGCGCGAGTCACAATTCTGTCCATCGTTCCCTGTCGAGTCGCGCCAGCGACGAGGTTTCCTGCCGGGCACTCGTGCGCCAAGAAACCATTGAACCTCGTGGCCGGGTGGATTGACACAGTGACGATCAAACGTGATGCGACGTTATCCGCGCACGAGTGCAAGCGTCCGCACGCCGGGGATGACGCGGGGCTAACCAATGAAGGCGTGCGGCTCGCCGCGTTAGCGGTCGAGAGCGACCGGCATCCGTGCGCGGGCAATGACATTCGCCAAGAGAAAACCGCCGCTGATTGCGCACCCGTTGGTTTTGAGCGCGGCGCGGCGCAAAGCGCGAACTGAAATTTCCCTCCGCTTGCGGCAAATTTAATGGACGGCGTTCAGACGGTTTGCAATCGCTGGCGTCAATCCGCGCCGGGCGGCTATTATTCTTTCCGGCGCGTATTGCGTTCGATGGC
>Ga0302319_10009136_pt1 | contig 19137 bp, 11 predicted proteins | sample Bog_T0_2_FD_203319 | JGI IMG/M metagenome (GOLD analysis project Ga0302319, IMG submission 203319) | Peat permafrost microbial communities from Stordalen Mire near Abisko, Sweden - Bog_T0_2 | ecosystem: Environmental > Terrestrial > Soil > Wetlands > Peat | place: Sweden: Abisko, Stordalen Mire... | reverse complement strand
AATGTCGCGCCCTCACCAACCTCTGCGGCAACGGCGTCGCTTGCGTGGTGGTCTCCGCCTGGGAGGGCGAACTCGATCGCGGCAAGCTTCAGGCCGGTCTTGCCAGGCAGATCGACCCGTCGGATTTGGAAACGGCCGTCACAACCGATTAAGGTTGCATGGACGTCACAGACGTCAGTCAAAAAGATCGTAGCCGGTCTGGGCGGTCCATCGTTCCAGGGCTTGAACGCGCGGGCCGATCACGACGACTTAACGACGGCTGACCTGGAAGGCGCTGCTGCCGCGACGGCATCCGTATCCTTGCTCCGGCTGGCTTATGGGCACAACGGAGGATACGCATGGACGTCAATAACCTCATACCCGGCAACCTCATAACACCCGGCATCTGGGCGGGGCTCGTCGTCGCTTTCCTGATCCTGCTTCGGGTTGCCAATATCTTCCGCTACATCTCGAACAATCAGGTCGGGATCGTGGAGAAAATGTGGGCCGCGAAAGGGTCGATCAAATCGGGCTTCATCGCGCTCCATGGCGAGGCCGGGTTCGAGCCCGAGATACTGCGCGGCGGTGTCCACCTGTTTTTTCCCTTCACCTATCGAATCCACACCTCCGATCTCGTCACGGTCGGACAGGGCAAGATCGCCTACGTCTTCGCGCGCGACGGTGCCGCGCTGGGCGCCTCCCAGGTGCTGGCGGCCAACGACACCGAGGACAAATCCGACTTTCAGGATGTGCGGAGATTTCTCGAAGGCGGCGGCCAGAAGGGTCCGCAGCGCAAGGTTCTGCGTGAAGGCACCTATGCGATCAATACCACGCAATTTGCAATCATCACCGACGAGCGGGTCTACGGCAATGCCCTGAGCACACAGGAACAGGATGTTCTCGACAGCATGAAGCAGACCATCGCAGATCGCGACGGCTTCGTGCCGGTGATCCTCGCGGCCAATCAGGATCTGGTTGGTATCGTCACAGTCCATGACGGTCCCTCGCTGCCCCCCGGCGAGATCATTGCGCCGGAAGTCGGCACCGATCTGCATGACGGCGAAACGTTTCACAACAACTTCCAGGAGCCGGAAAAATTCCTGAAGGCGGGCGGGTTCAGCGGCCGACAATTGCAGGTCGTGGTCGAGGGCACGTGGTACATCAATCGATTGTTCGCCACCGTCGAGGCCGTTGCCAAATCCGTAATTCCGGTCGGCAATGTCGGCGTGGTGATCTTCTATACCGGACCGAAGACCGCCGACGTTTCCGGTGAGCAATACCGCCATGGCGAGCTCGTCCTGAACGGTAGCCGCGGCGTCTGGAGGGATCCGATGCTGCCGGGCAAATACGCGTTCAATACCTACGCCGGCAAGATCGAGATCATCCCCACCGTCAACTTCATCCTGAAGTGGGTCCGTGGCGAGGTTGGCGCGCTCAAACTCGACGAAAATCTTTCGGAGATTTCGCTCATCACCAAGGATGCGTTCGAGCCGACATTGCCGCTCTCCGTCGTCATGCACATCGATTACAAGAAGGCGCCGATGATCATTCAGCGCTTTGGCGACGTCAAGAAACTGGTTGAACAGACCCTCGACCCGATGGTCAGTGCGTTCTTTAAGAACATCGCGCAGAAGATGACGCTGATCGAATTGTTGCAGAACAGAGCCGCGATCCAGGAGGAGTCGGGGAACGAAATGAAAGCGAGATTCGAGGCCTATTCGCTGGAATTGCAGGAGGTGCTGATCGGTACGCCGCGCGCCGCGGCCGGCGATCAGACCATTGAAAATATCCTCATTCAGCTGCGTTCGCGTCAGGTGGCGCGGGAGCAGGTGACGACCTATCAGGAGCAGGAGAAGGCGGCCGTGCAGGAGCGGACCTTGAACGAGGCCAGGGCGACCGCGGCGGCGCAGATAGCGCTTACGCAATCACTGATCCAGGTCCAGGTGCACGAGAACGAAGGCGCCGCGGCGCTCGCGCGAGCGCAGAAGGACGCCGAGACCGTGAAGGTGACGGCGGCCGCGGTCGGCGAGAAATCGCGGCTCGAAGGACAGGGCGAGGCGGATCGGACGCTGGCGATCGGCACCGCAAATGCGCAGGCCACCAAGCTTTCCGTCGATGCCTATGGCGGTCCTGAGTACCGGCTGGCCGAACAGAACTTCTCGCGGTTCGCCGACGCGCTGACAAAGATCAATCAGCCGCTCGTGCCGCAATTTCTCATGTCGGGGGCGCAGGGCCAGGAAAACAATGGCGGCCTCATCCCGACCGCGATGTTGAGCGCCATGTTCGGGCGCATGATGCCCGACGCGCTGGACAAGCTGAAGGAGGAGGCGCAAGGGCCGACGCCGCGCCGCCCGTAGCGCGCACGCCCTTGCGACGGACCGGCTGGCCCGCGCTTCAGGTCGGTTGAATCAGCCGGAACGCCTCGTCCAGCAGATGCGGGGTGTGCTTGCCCGGCGCGAGCTTGCAGGCGCGCTCGAAATAATCCTTCAACGCCGGCCGGAACGAGGGGGCGGCCGCGTTGTCGATGATGACGGCGGCCCGTTGTTTCGGCGACAGGCCGCGCAGGTCGGCGAGGCCATGCTCGGTCACCACGATCTGCACGTCGTGCTCGGTGTGATCGACATGGGTCACCATCGGGACGATCGATGAGATCGAGCCGCCTTTGGCGGTCGATGGCGTCATGAAGATCGACAGATAGGCATTGCGGGCGAAATCGCCGGAACCGCCTATGCCGTTCATGATGCTGGTGCCGCGGATATGGGTCGAGTTGACGTTGCCGTAGATGTCGGCCTCGATCATCCCGTTCATGGCGATCACCCCGATCCTGCGGATCACTTCCGGATGGTTGGAGATTTCCTGGGTCCGCAGCACGATGCGATCCTTCAGGCGCTCGAGCTCGCGATTGAACAGTCTGGTCGCGTCCGAACTCAGCGACAGCGCCGTGGCGGAGGCGAGCACCATACGGCCGGAGCGGATCAGGTTCAGCATGCCGTCCTGCAGCACCTCGGTATAGGCGGTCAGTTGCGTGAACGGTCCGTCGTCGAGCCCCGCCATCACGGCATTGGCGACGTTGCCGACCCCGGACTGGATCGGCAGCAATTCGGGCGGCAGCCGGCCGCGGCGAACCTCGTGGCCGAGAAATTCCAGGATATGGCCGGCGATCGCCCGCGAGGTCGGGTCCGGCGCGGCGAAGGTGGTGTCGCGGTCCGGCGCATCGGTCTCGACCACCGCGATCACCTTGGCCGGGTCGCAGCGAAACGTGGTCTCGCCGATGCGGTCGCCGGGGCTCAGAATCGGTATCGGCTTGCGGTGCGGTGGCAGCGCGGTGCCGTAGTAGATGTCATGCATGCCCCGCAACGCCGGGTTCATGCTCGAATTGACCTCGAGAATGATGCGGTCGGCCTGATCGAGCCAGGTCTTGTTGTTACCGATGGAGGTGGAGGGCACCAGGCTGCCGTCGGGCAGGATTGCTGTAACCTCCACCAGCGCCACATCCAGATGCCCGAGAAAGCCGAACCAGACGAACTGCGCGACATGGCTGAGGTGGATATCGATATAGTCCATGGCTCCGCTGTTGATGCGCTCGCGCGTGATCGGATCGGACTGGTAGGGCAGGCGCAATTCGATGCCGTTGACCTTGGCGAGCGCGCCGTCCAGTTCGGGCGCGGTCGAGGCCCCCGTCCACACTCCGATCCGGAACGGCTCGCCGCGGGCCTGCGCCGCTTCGATCCGGCGCGCCAGCGCCTGCGGAACGGCCTTTGGATAGCCCGATCCGGTGAAACCGCTCATGCCCACATTGGCGCCATGCGGCACCAGCGCCGCGGCATCGTCGGCCGACATGATTTTGGCGCGAAGTGCCGCCGGCATGATCCGCGAATGATCGATCGTCATGAAAACCCCTGCCGAGGAGAGACCGCGTTACATTCGATTCACGGGCCCGCAGATCGAACGTCTCAGCGATAATGCCCGCAGCAAACGGGTCATTGACCGACATCAAGCCGGTCCACGATCGATCGGCGACGACGTCAGCTATCGGCGTTAACGTTTCGGTCGTTCGGTTGCCGTGCTGCTCGTTCGTTGGGCGTGGTCTCGCTGCCGGCGCCGAAGGCGTAGACGTCCATGCGCAGGATACTGTAGGTCGAGCTTGCATGAAGCCGCTCGGCGTGCGCGCTTTCGCCCGCCGCGCCCAGGGCCACATACAGGGGCAGCAGATGCTCTTCGCTCGGGTGGTTCTTGCTCGCAAACGGAGCTTGCTGCCGGTAGTCGAGCAGCGCCTCGGTCCGGCCTGTCGTCAGCGTCGAATGGAACCAGTCGGCAAACGCATTGACCCAGTCCGGCGCCGGATCGTTCGCACCGTGGCCGCGAAATTCCGACAGGTCATGCGTCAGGCTGCCGCTGCCGATGATCAGAACGCCCTCCTGTCGCAACGGCGCCAGCGCGCGCCCCAGTTCGAGATGATGCCGGGGTCCGAGATGCGGCTGCACCGAGAGCTGAAGCACGGGAATGTCGGCCTGCGGATACATCAGCATCAAGGGCACCCAGGCGCCGTGATCGAGGCCGCCGCGGCGGTCGATCCTGCAGTCGAGGCCGGATGCGCTCAGCAGTTCCGCGACGCGCGCGGCGACGGACGGTGAGCCGGGCGCGGGATAACGCAGCTCGTAGAGCTGGCGCGGAAATCCATAGAAGTCGTGGATGGTGTCGTTGCGGTCCGCGGCGCTGACCATGGGGAGCGATGTTTCCCAATGCGCCGAAACCACCAGGATCGCCTTGGGCCGGGATAGCGCGTCGCCGAGCCCGCCCAGGAATGCGCGCGCCCGCGTCTCCGTGAGCGGCAGGGTCGGCGCGCCGTGCGACAGGAACAGGCTCGGCAAGGTCATGAGGGTTTTTCCTGATGCTGCGGGGCCGGCGGGCCGACCGCTACTGTTTCTCAGTGTGAAGGGGCGCCGGTGAGTTTGCCGACGGGGCCGCCGGCGTCGGAGAGGCGCAAGGCAAAGGCGCCGTTGCCGAGCAGCGACTGGACGAGCAGCGCCACGATCCAGAACGCCGGGTATTCCCAGCCGCCGTGCGGATTGGTGAAGAAGAACCCGGCCGCCCCGTGCACCGTGAAGATGGCGCCGAGCAGGATCGGCACCGCCAGGATTGCGACGATGCGAGTCCAGATCCCCAGGATCAGCGCAATGCCGCCCAGAACTTCCGCTGCGATGACGAGGTAGGCGAGTTCGGGCGGAAGGCCGACGCTGCCGAAGAACTTTGCCGTTCCGGCAGGGGTGAAAACGAAGAATTTGAGGCCGGCATGGGCCAGGAAAAGGACCCCCAGGCTGACGCGAAGCAACAGCGCGGCGAAAGGGGCGGTTCTGGAATCGATCATGGTTGTCTCCTGAGGGGCTGGGAGACATATCATCCATTCGTACGAGAGTGATAATGTGCTAATATGGAAAAATAGATCACACCTGTGGAGTGAGATTGCCCATGCTCGACCGCCTCACCGGCCTGGAGGTTTTTGCGAAGGTCGCCGCCGCCGGCAGCCTTTCCGCCGCCGCTCGCGCGCTCGGCATGTCACAGACCATGGTGACCAAGCACATCGCCGCGCTCGAGGCCCGGCTGGGGGCGAAACTGTTTCACCGCACCACGCGGCGGCTTTCGATCACCGAGGCCGGACGCAGCTACCTCGAATCCTCTGAGCGCATCCTGGCCGAAATCGAGGCCGCCGATGCCGCGGTGGCGGCGGATCGTGTCGAGCCGAGGGGAATGCTGCGGATCAATGCCCCGGTCTCGTTCGGCACGCGGCAGATCGCGCCGCTGCTCGCGGAGTTCGCGGCGCGCTATCCGCGGACGAGCGTCGAACTCGGCCTCAACGATCGCCTGGTCGATCTGGCCGAAGAAGGCTGGGATCTCGCGATCCGCATCGGCAATCTCAGCGATTCCAGCCTGATTGCGCGGCGCATCGCGCCTTGCCGCATCGTGGTATGCGCGGCGCCGTCCTATCTGGAAGCGCGCGGCATCCCGCCAACGGTTTCAAGTCTTTCGGCTCACAATTGCCTGGGCTACACGCTGTCGCAGCGGACCCCGGTCGACCGATGGACGTTCGGCGCACGCGGCGAGGTCAGCGTCCGGGTTTCCGGCAATCTGCGCGCCAACAATGGCGATGCGTTACTCGCCGGAGCGCTGGCCGGACAGGGGATCATCCACCAGCCGAGTTTCATCGTGGCCGACGATCTGCGGGCGGGGCGGCTGGTGGCGCTCACCTTGGATCACCCGAACGTCGAGCTTGGCGGCATCTATGCCGTGTACCTGCCGGACCGCCATCCGCCGGCCAAGGTGCGCGCGTTCATCGACTTCATCGCGGCGCGCTTTGCGCCTGACCCGCCCTGGGATCGCGATCTGGCTGCGCGTGGTGACCGCGCGGTGGCGACAAGATGAATGCGAACGGCCTGAGCGAGTGCGCGCCGAAATTCAATCCTCGCGCAAACAAAAACCGCCCGATTTTGCCGGGCGGCTTTTTCATTTCATAGAGGCGGTTTCGTTATTCGCCATTGCCGAAGCGCCGCGACCACCAGCCGGCCTTGCGAGGCTGGCTGTCGCCCGTTGTTTCTGCCGGCTCGGCAGCCGGCGCCGTTTCGGCGGCCGGGGCGTGACTGACGGGACCCGGCGCCGCGGGCTGGGCCTCGACCAGGAAGCTCACCTTTTCGCGCACGGTCGAGCGCCGCCGTGCGGCGACCCGTTCGGCTTCCTGGGCGGTTTCCGCCTCGGTGGCCGCGCGTGCCGGCTCCGGCTGAGTTCGGTCCGCCGGCTGCTGCTGGGGCGGGGCGATGGTTTCATGCTGGATCACCGGCAGGGGCGGCTCGGCCTGATTCGGATTTCCGTCAAAATCGGCAACCGCGCTCGACACTTCCGGCGGCGATGCCGGTCCGAGTTCGTCCATGATCGATCCGGCCAGACCATCTTCCGGTCCGCCGCGCCGGCGGCGTCCGCCCCGGCGTCCGCGGCGGCGGGGCCGCCGTTCGCCGCCAGCGGCCTGATCGGCACGCGGTGTGCCGGGCTGCTCGTCGGATTCCTCCTCGTCGGATTCGCCCTCTTCGCTGGCAACTTCGGAAACCTCGCCGGCGGTGGCCGCCACGCGTGGCGCGTTTTCGTCTCGCGCGGGAGAGCCTTCGCGCGGCTCTCCGTTACGGCCGCGCCGCCGCCGCCGCCGCTTGCGCCGCGGGCTGCCATCGGCTTCGGTTTCGCCGCCGGGCTCTTCGCCGCCAGCCACTACATCCTCGGCCAGCCCTTCGGTCTCGTCGGTCTCGACTTCCGATTCGACTTCGAGGTCGAACGGCTCTTCGTCGTCATAGGGTTCTTCGATCTGCGGCGGGAAGGCCGCGACCTGCGCCGCCAGCAGCGCCTTGGCCGCCTCCAGCGTATGCACCTGTTCGCCGCGATCGATGATGAACGACTGCTGGCCGCTCACGGTCGGGTCGGCGATCACGGCCAGCGTCACCTTGAAGCTGTTTTCGAGATCGCGCAGATGGCCGCGCTTGTGGTTGAGGACGTAGAGCGCGACGTCGGTCCGGGTGCGCACCACGAGATTGTGGGTCGCCCCCTTCATCAGCAATTCCTCGAGCCCGCGCAGCAATTGCAGGGCCACCGAGGACACCGAGCGGACATGGCCGCTGCCGCCGCACTGCGGGCAGGGCTCGGTCGAGCTCTCCAGCACGCTGGCGCGGATGCGCTGGCGCGACATTTCCAACAGGCCGAAATGCGAGATGCGCCCGACCTGGATCCGCGCGCGGTCCTGCCGCAGACAATCGCTCAGCTTGCGTTCGACCGAGCGGTTGTTGCGCTTCTCGTCCATGTCGATGAAGTCGATGACGATCAGGCCGGCGAGGTCGCGCAGCCGAAGCTGACGTGCGACTTCCTCCGATGCCTCCAGGTTGGTCTTGAGCGCGGTATCCTCGATATGGTGTTCGCGGGTCGAACGGCCGGAATTGACGTCGATCGAGACCAGCGCCTCGGTCTGGTTGATCACGATATAGCCGCCGGAGCGCAACTGCACGGTCGGCGAGAACATCGCGTCGAGCTGGCTCTCCACCCCCATCCGCGAGAACAGCGGCTGGCCGTCGCGGTACTGCTTCACCGCGCGCACGTTGGAGGGCATCAGCATAGTCATGAAGTCGCGGGCTTCCTGATAACCGGCCTCGCCGGCGACCTGGATTTCGTCGATTTCCTTGTTGTAGAGATCGCGCAGCGAGCGCTTGATCAGCGAGCCTTCCTCGTAGACCAGGGTCGGGGCCTGCGACTTCAGCGTCATGTCGCGGACGGTTTCCCACATCCGGATCAGGTATTCGAAGTCGCGCTTGATCTCGGGCTTGGTGCGCGAGGCACCGGCCGTGCGCAGGATGATGCCCATACCCTCGGGCACGTCGAGATCCTGCACCACGTCCTTGAGCCGCGAGCGGTCCTGCGCCGAGGTGATCTTGCGGCTGATGCCGCCGCCGCGCGCGGTGTTGGGCATCAGGACCGCGTAGCGGCCGGCCAGCGACAGATAGGTCGTCAGCGCGGCGCCCTTGTTGCCGCGTTCTTCCTTGACCACCTGCACCAGCATCACCTGGCGGCGCTTGATGACTTCCTGGATCTTGTACTGACGGCGCGGCCGGAAGGCGCGCTCCGGCACTTCCTCCAGAACGTCGTCGCCGCCGACGGATTCGACGACTTCGTCCTCGGCCTCGTCGCCGTCGTCTTCATCGTCGTCGTGGTTTTCGTCGCCATGCGGCGCGGCGGCGTGCTCGGTACGATCCGATGCGGACGCCTCGCCGTGTTCGGCGTGGTGGCTGTCGTCGGCATAGGCCGCGTTTTCGAGCGCGTGCACGTCATGATGGTCATGATGCGCGTGTTCTTCTTCCTCTTCCTCGCGAACTTCCGCCGCGGCCGCTTCGACGGCGGCTGTATCGGGCAGGGTCACCGCCGCCAGCGTTTCGCTCGCGTGGGTCTCGGTGCCTTCGTCATGGGGGGCGTGATCGTGGGCATGTTCATGATCATGGTGCTCGGCGTCATGATGCTCCGCGTCGGCATGGTGATGTCCGGCGTCGTCGACGTGACCGTTTTCGGCGTAGGGGGTCTCGGCGTGCAAGCCCTCGTGTCCCTGACCTTCCTGGCCTTCATGAGGCTGGACGGCCTGCGGTGCTTCGCCGCCGGCGTTCTCGACGATCTCGCTCTGGACGCGCTCACCATTGCCGCGGCGGCGCGAATTGCGGTGGCGCGGACGGCGGCCCCGGCTGGAGCGGTTCTCGGTCTCTTCCTCGGCTTCGCGGTGGGCGCGTTCGTCCGCCTCGATCAGCGCCTGACGGTCGGCAACCGGGATCTGATAATAATCAGGGTGGATTTCGCTGAAGGCGAGGAAGCCGTGGCGGTTGCCGCCATATTCGATGAAGGCCGCCTGCAGCGACGGCTCAACGCGCGTGACCTTGGCGAGGTAGATGTTGCCGCGCAGCTGTTTGCGCTGGGCGGTCTCGAAGTCAAACTCTTCGACGCGATTGCCGCGGACCACGACGACCCGGGTCTCTTCCGGGTGGGTGGCATCGATTAGCATTTTGTTGGGCATTTTGGGACTCTTGGAGGCGGCGGGCGCGTATCACGGCAGGCGCGTATCGCGCCGCCGGGTGACGCGACGGTCCACCTGATTCGGGGGTGAGGGGAAGGCCAAAACGCAACCCGGGGCGCCGGTCCGAACGGGATCCTTGCGGAGCAAAGCGACGCGCGGAGCTTTCGCTCCGCGTCGGCGCGGTTCTTGCGTGGATCTGGGTCGGCAATACAGTCTGGCGCATCAAGCGTCGGCCCGTCTAAAAACGTGGGCGGCAAAGCGCCGCCTTATCGGTCGCTGAAAGCCCGGCGCGGCGCCGAAGCGCTCGCCGGCTGTTCGCATATCCGGCCGTTACAGGCCGGGATAATCGGTTATGTCGTGTCTGGAGCCGTCCCTGGAACAAGATGGTAACCTGGGACCGGACGCCGCTCGGGCTCGAAACCGCCCTCCTTGTCAGCCGCGCGCTGCGCTGGCTGCGGAGGGATCGGAAAGACGCTGGAAACTCCGAGGATTCGAAGGTTCCGGCGCTGCACCGGGAGGCTGAACGCGACACAACCGGGAGTTTTAGCTGTCAGCCCTCTTTACATACGTGGATTGGGGCTCTCGTGCAAGGGAAGCGTCGCAGGGGGGCAACAGTCCGCCTTATTCACCGAAATGGCGTTAAACAGCGGTTAACCCTGTGGTTCTATTGCGGTAAGAGGGCTGCTCGGAGGCATGGATTCGTTGGCGAGCCGCGCAAATCACCGTGTTTTGCTGGGAAGCGCGCTGGTGTGCGCTGCAGCATGGCTGTGCGCCCCGTCACTGATTCTTGCTGCCACCGAGCAGCAATCGCCGCCCGCGGCTGTGGTGCTGGCCTTCCCGATAGCCTCCGATGCCCGGCTGGCCGGCGACGCCCAGCACACCCGCTTCATTCTCGACCTCGATAAAGCCATCCCGTTTCGGGCCTTTGCCTTGGCCGATCCCTATCGGGTGGTGGTGGATACTCCCCAGGTCAGCTTCCAGCTTGCCCCTGGCGTCGGCGCCACCGGGCGCGGGCTGGTCAAGGCGTTTCGCTACGGCCTGGTGATGCCCGGCGGGTCCCGGATCGTGTTCGATCTGACCGGCCCGGCCAGAATCGCAAACTCCTACGTGCTGGACGCGGCCAACGGCCAGCCGCCGCGACTCGTGCTCGAATTCGAGGAGATCGACCGCACCACCTTCGTGCAGTCGCTTTCGGCAGAAAACCGGCCTGAGCTGCGGCCGGCGATCGCGGACGCCGCCGCTTCCATGGCAGCGCCCCTGGAAGCTGCCGCGCCGCCCAAGCCCGTCGCTTCGTCGGACGGGCGGCCCGTGATCGTGATCGACGCCGGCCATGGCGGCATCGACAATGGCACCCAGTCCAACGGCGAAAGCGAAAAGAACCTCGTGCTCGGATTTGCGCTGGCGTTGCGCGACCGCATCGAGAAGGCGGGCAAATATCGGGTCGTCATGACCCGTACCGACGATACCTTCATCCCGCTCGACGACCGCGTGAAGATCGCGCGCAGCCAGTCGGCGGCGCTGTTCGTGTCGATCCACGCCGACGCCCTGCCGCGCGCCGAAGGCGATGCCCAGGGCGCGACCATCTACACCCTGTCCGACCGCGCCTCGGACGCCGAGGCCGAAAGGCTCGCCGAAGCCGAAAACCGGGCCGACGCCATCGGCGGGGTCAATCTGACCGAAGAACCGACCGATGTCGCCGACATCCTGATCGACCTGGTGCAGCGCGAAACCCGCACATTTTCAAATCGCTTCGCCCGCCTGTTGATGGGGGAGATGAAGAACACGGTGCGGATGCACAAGCACCCGCTGAAGTCCGCGGGATTCCGCGTGCTGAAGGCCCCCGACGTGCCCTCGGTGCTGGTGGAACTCGGCTACGTCTCCAACAAGGGCGACCTCGAACATCTGGTTTCTGACAGTTGGCGTTCCGGGACCGTGGCTTCGATGGCGAAGGCCATCGACGTGTTCCTGGCCAAACGACTGGCGACCGCAGGGGCCTCGAACTGACCGCCCGAAAAGGGGTAGCTGCCGTGGCCTAAGCCCTAGTTTGGCCACAGCAGAGACCTTATAAAAATCGACCCAGGGGTCCCAGGAATCGATCAGGAGTTTCCGGGCAGGAGTTTCCGGGAGCGACGTATGATACGCTGCACGGAACGACAGATGACCCCGCCGATATTGTTCGCGCGTTCGATTGGTGCCGGTCTTCACGGCGCACGGGCTGAAACGGATATTCGATAATGCGCTTGCTGGTCCGTTTTTTGGGTTTCCTGTTCGCCGCCGGAACCGTGTTGTTTCTGGTGGGCGTGGCCGGCGTCGCGGGCGCGATCTGGCATTTTTCCAAGGACTTGCCCGACTATTCGCAACTTCAGGATTACGAGCCGCCGGTGATGACCCGCGTCCATGCCGCGGACGGCGCGCTGCTCGGCGAATATTCCAAGGAACGCCGACTCTATCTGCCGATCCAGGCCGTTCCGAAACTGGTGATCAACGCTTTCCTGGCTGCCGAAGACAAGAACTTCTACGAGCATGGCGGGATCGACTTTTCCGGCATGGCGCGCGCCGCGGTGTTGTACGCGCAGAATTACGGCTCCAACCGCCGCCCGCAGGGCGCCTCCACCATCACCCAGCAGGTCGCCAAGAACTTCCTCCTGACCAACGAAGTGTCGTTCACCCGCAAGATCAAGGAAGCGCTGCTGGCGATGCGGATCGAGCGCGCCTATTCCAAGGACAAGATCCTCGAGCTCTACCTCAACGAAATCTATCTCGGCCTCGGCGCCTACGGCGTCGCCGCCGCGTCGCTGGTCTATTTCGACAAGTCGGTCAACGAACTCACGATCGCGGAAGCCGCCTATCTGGCGGCGATGCCGAAGGCGCCCGGAGCGCTGCATCCGGTGCGCAACCACGACCGCGCGGTCGAGCGTCGCAATTACGTGATCGACCGGTTGCTGGAAAACGGCTGGATCAAGCAGGCCGATGCCGACAAGGCCCGTAAGGACCCGCTGATCGTGACCAACCGCATCAATGCCGCGCATATCTTCGCCGGCGAATATTTCGCCGAGGAGGTCCGCCGAGACATCTTCGAGCGCTACGGCGAGAAGAAACTCTATGAAGGCGGGCTGTCGGTGCGAACCACGCTCGACCCGAAGGTCCAGGTGATGGCGCGCAAGACCATGGCGACCGGCATCGTCAATTACGACGAGCAACAGGGCTGGCGCGGCGCGGTAGGCAAGCTCGATATCTCCGGCGACTGGGGCGTGAAACTCGCCGACCTCAAATCGCTGTCGGATATCGCGCCGTGGCGGATGGCGGTGGTGCTGGAAACGTCCGACCAGTCCGCGCGCATCGGCTTCCAGCCCGGCCGCGAGCTCGGCGGCGCCGTGTCCAAGGGCCGGGAAACCGGAATCGTCACGCTGGACGGCGTCCGCTGGGCCAAGGCCGCGGCGGGACCGACGCGGGGCAAGACGCCGAGCGCGGTCTCGCAGGTGCTGAGCCCTGGTGACGTGATCTATGCCGACCAGCTGATTTCGAAGGACGGCGCTGCGGTCGATGGCCAGTTCCGGCTGCGGCAATTGCCGGAAGTTTCCGGCGCCATGGTGGTGATGGATCCCTGGACCGGCCGCGTGCTGGCCATGGTCGGCGGATTTTCGTTCGACCAGAGCCAGTTCAACCGGGCGACGCAAGCCTACCGGCAGCCGGGCTCGTCGTTCAAGCCGATCGTCTATTCCTCGGCGCTCGACAACGGCTATACGCCATCGACCGTGGTGGTCGACGCGCCGATCGAGATCGACCAGGGGCAGGGGGCGGGAGTCTGGCGTCCAGAGAATTTTTCCACCGGCAAGTACCAGGGACCGACCACGCTGCGCAACGCATTGCGGCTGTCGCTGAACACCGTGACGGTGCGGCTGGCGCAGGACATCGGCATGCCGCTGATCAGCGAATATGCCAAGCGCTTCGGCGTCTATGACGAGTTGCCGAATTATCTCTCCTATGCGCTCGGCGCCGGTGAAACCACCGTCATGCGGATGGTCACGGCCTATTCGATGTTCGCCAATGGCGGGCGTCGCGTGAAGCCGACCCTGATCGATCGCATCCAGGACCGTTACGGCCATACCATCTTCAAGCACGACCAGCGCGAATGCCGCGGCTGCGACGCGCCAGGGGGCTGGAAGAACCAGCCGGAGCCGCAGCTCGTCGATCGCCGCGAGCAGGTGCTGGATACGATGACGGCCTACCAGATCACCTCGATGCTGGAAGGCGTCGTGCAGGGCGGCACCGCGATCGCGGTGAAGGAGGTCGGCAAGCCGATCGCCGGCAAGACCGGCACCACCAACGAGGCGAAGGACGCCTGGTTCGTCGGTTTCTCGCCGGACCTCGTCGTCGGCATCTATCTCGGCTACGACAAGCCGCGTCCGCTTGGACACGGCAATGCCGCGACCGGCGGCCATCTGGCGGCGCCGATCGCGCGCGACTTCCTCAAGCTCGCGCTCGCCGACAAGCCGGCGATCCCGTTCAAGGTGCCGGCCGGCATCAAGCTGATCCGCGTCGATTCCAAGACCGGCATGCGGGCCGGTCCGGGCGATACCGGGCGGACTATCCTGGAGGCCTTCAAGCCCGGCACCGCGCCGCCGGACAGCTATTCGGTCATCGGCGTGGCCGATGCCGACGGCCGTTCGATGACGGCACCGCCGGACGCCGGCAACATCATGCGGCCCGGCACCGGCGGGCTGTACTAGACGCCTTGATCCCGAACCTGAAATCGCCGATCGCTACAGCAGATCGGATTGAGTGAGATATTACGTCATGCGTCTGCTGGTTCGGTTTCTGGGTTTCCTGTTTACCGCCGGAACTGTGTTGTTCCTGGTGGGCGTAGCCGTCGTCGCGGGGGCGGTCTGGCATTTTTCCAAGGATTTGCCGGACTATTCGCAACTTCAGGACTACGAGCCACCGGTGATGACCCGCGTCCACGCCGCGGACGGCGCGCTGCTTGGGGAATATTCCAAGGAGCGCCGGCTCTATCTACCGATCCAGGCGGTGCCGAAACTGGTGATCAACGCCTTCCTGGCGGCCGAGGACAAGAATTTCTACGAGCATGGCGGGATCGACTTTACCGGCATGGCGCGCGCCGCGGTTCTGTTCGCCCAGAATTTTGGATCCAATCGCCGGCCGCAAGGCGCCTCCACCATCACCCAGCAGGTCGCGAAGAACTTTCTCCTCACCAATGAGGTGTCGTTCACCCGCAAGATCAAGGAAGCGCTGCTGGCGATGCGGATCGAGCGCACCTACTCGAAGGACAAGATTCTCGAACTGTACCTGAACGAAATCTATCTCGGCCTCGGTGCCTACGGCGTCGCCGCCGCGTCGCTGGTCTATTTCGACAAGTCGGTGAACGATCTGACGGTGGCGGAAGCGGCCTATCTGGCGGCGATGCCGAAGGCCCCCGGCGCGCTGCATCCGGTGCGCAACCACGACCGCGCGGTGGAGCGCCGCAATTACGTGATCGACCGGTTGCTGGAAAACGGCTGGATCAAGCAGGCCGATGCGGACAAGGCCCGTAAGGACCCGCTGATCGTGACCAACCGCACCAATGCCGCGCATATCTTCGCCGGCGAGTATTTCGCCGAGGAGGTCCGCCGCGACATCTTCGAGCGCTACGGCGAGAAGAAGCTCTATGAAGGCGGGCTGTCGGTGCGAACCACACTCGACCCGAAGGTCCAGGTGATGGCGCGCAAGACCATGGCGGCCGGCCTCGTCAATTTCGACGAGGCGGAGGGTTGGCGGGGAGCGACCAGCAAGCTCGACATATCCGGCGATTGGGGTTTGAAGCTCGCCGACGTCAAATCACTGTCGGACATCTCGCCGTGGCGACTGGCGGTGGTGCTGGAAACCAGCGAGCAATCGGCGCGCATCGGGTTGCAGCCCGGGCGCGAACTCGGCGGCGCCGTCCTGAAGGACCGGCAGACCGGCAACATCACGCTGGACGGCGTGCGGTGGGCCAAGGCCGCGGCGGGACCGACGCGGGGCAAGACGCCGACCGCGGTCTCGCAGGTGCTGAGCCCCGGCGACGTCATCTATGCCGACCCGTTGATCGCCAAGGACGGCAGCCTGGTCGAAGGCCAGTTCCGGCTGCGGCAATTGCCGGAGATTTCCGGCGCCATGGTCGCGATGGACCCACGGACCGGCCGCGTGCTCGCCATGGTCGGCGGATTCTCGTTCGACCAGAGCCAGTTCAACCGCGCCACCCAAGCCTACCGGCAACCGGGATCCACCATCAAGCCTATCGTGTATTCGGCGGCGATCGACAACGGCTATACGCCATCGAGCGTGGAGGTCGATGGTCCGATCGAAATCGATCAGGGGCAGGGCGCCGGCGTGTGGCGTCCGGAGAATTTTTCGGTCGGCAAATATCAGGGGCCGACCACGCTGCGCAACGCATTGCGGCTGTCGCTGAACACGGTGACGGTGCGGCTGGCGCAGGACATCGGCATGCCGCTGATCGGCGAATACGCCAAGCGCTTCGGCGTCTATGACGAGTTGCCGAATTATCTCTCCTATGCGCTCGGCGCCGGTGAAACCACCGTCATGCGGATGGTCACGGCGTATTCGATGATCGCCAATGGCGGGCGTCGCGTGAAGCCGACCCTGATCGACCGTATCCAGGACCGTTACGGCCATACCATCTTCAAGCACGACCAGCGCGAGTGCCGCGGCTGTGACGCGCCGGAGGGCTGGAAGAACCAACCCGAGCCGCAACTCGTTGATCGGCGCGAGCAGGTGCTCGATGTGCTGACGGCCTATCAGATCACCTCGATGATGGAAGGGGTCGTGCAAGGCGGCACGGCGATAGCCTTGAAAGAGGTGGGCAAGCCGATCGCCGGCAAGACCGGCACCAGCAATGAGGCGAAGGACCTCTGGTTCGTCGGCTTTTCGCCCGATCTCGTGGTCGGTCTCTACGTCGGCTATGACAAGCCTCGCAGTCTGGGCAGAACCGCGCAAGCGGGTCATACGGCTGCTCCGATCGCCAGGGATTTCATGAAGCTGGCGCTCGCCGACAAGCCGGCGATCCCGTTCAAGATTCCGGCCGGCATCAAGCTGGTCCGGGTCGATGCCAAGAGCGGCATGCGCGCCGCGCCGGGCCAGACCGGCGGCGTCATCCTCGAGGCCTTCAAGCCGGGTACCGCGCCCTCGGACAATTACGGCGATATCGGGGTTGCCGATGCCGACGGCCGGCCGCTGCTGCCGTCGCCGGAGGCCGATCGCAGCCTGTTCCGCCCCGGTACCGGCGGGCTTTACTAGAGCGTTTTCAAGCGAAGTGGAGCTCTAGCGAAGTTCGTCTGAGGAAGCGGCGCGAGGCGATTGCGCTTTGCGCCGCGCGCCGCTACATCCCTCGCAGCATTGTCAACGCGGCACGGGCCGCAGATCAGAGAACAACATGCGCGCCGAAGTCGAACGCCTTGTCGAAGAGATCAAGCAGTCTGTCGGGCTGCTGAGGAGGCATCTTTGACGTCGATCAGTCCACGGCGCGTCTGGCGGAGCTGAACAAGCTCGCCGAAGATCCCAATCTCTGGAACGATCCCCAGAAGGCCCAGAAACTGATGCAGGAGCGGACCTCGCTGGAGGATTCGCTCGACGGCATCGGCAAGGTCGAGCGCGAGCTCGAGGACAATATCGGCATGATCGAACTCGGCGAAGCCGAGAGCGATGAGGCCGTGGTCGCCGAGGCCGAGACCGCGCTGAAGAACCTGAAGAAGGAAGTTGCCCGACGCGAACTGGAAGCGCTGCTGTCGGGCGAAGCCGACCGCTTCGATTCCTATCTCGAGGTTCACGCCGGCGCCGGCGGCACCGAAAGCCAGGACTGGGCTTCGATGCTGCTGCGGATGTATACCCGCTGGGCCGAGAAGCACGGCTTCAAGGTCGAATTTCTGGAAGAGACGCAAGGCGAGGAGGCCGGCATCAAGTCGGCCACCATCCAGATCTCGGGCCACAATGCCTATGGCTGGCTCAAGACCGAAGGCGGCGTGCACCGGCTGGTGCGGATATCGCCGTTCGATTCCAATGCGCGCCGGCACACCTCGTTCTCCAGCGTCGCGGTGTTTCCGGTAGTCGACAACAGCATCAAGATCGATATCGCCGAGTCCGACGTTCGCGTCGACACCATGCGCTCCGGTGGTGCCGGCGGCCAGCACGTCAACAAGACCGAATCAGCGGTGCGGCTGACCCACATTCCGACCGGCGTCGCGGTGGTCTGCCAGGCCGGCCGCTCCCAGCACAAGAACAAGGCGCAGGCCTGGGACATGCTGCGCGCGCGGCTCTACGAGATCGAACTGAAGAAGCGCGAGGAAAAGGCCGCAGCCGACCAGGCCGCCAAGACCGATATCGGCTGGGGCCACCAGATCCGCTCCTACGTGTTGCAGCCCTACCAGATGGTGAAGGACCTGCGCACGGGCGTGCAGACCTCGGACACCTCGGGCGTGCTTGACGGCGACCTCGACGAATTCATGGCCGCGACCCTGGCGCAGCGCGCCTTCGGCACTTCGCCGGGCGCGGTCGATGACGTGGATTAGCCCATGACAAAAGTTGCCTTCATCGGTCTCGGGCGCATGGGGCACGGCATGGCCGGCCGCTATCTCGATGCCGGTTTCGAGGTTGCGGTCTGGAATCGCAGCAAGGCCAAGGCGGAAGACCTGATCGCGCGCGGCGCGCGCTGGGCTGCTTCTCCCGCCGATGCGGCCGACGGCGCCGATGCGGTCGTGACCATGGTCGCCGATGATGCGGCTTCGCGCGCCGTCTGGCTCGGCAGCGACGGCGCGGCTTCGGCCATGAAGGCCGGTACGCTCGCGATCGAATGTTCCACCGTGTCGTACCAGCATGCGCTCGATCTGGCACACGAGCTGCGCGGACTCGATCTCACCTACATCGACAGCCCCGTCACCGGCCTTCCGGATGCCGCGGCCGGCGGCAGGCTGACCCTGCTGGTCGGCGCCGAGCCCGCCGATCTCGAGCGCGCCCGGCCCTATCTGACGCCGCTCTCCGCCACGATCCGGCATTTCGGCGCGGTCGGCAGCGGCACGGTCTACAAGCTGATCAACAATCTGATGGGCGCGATTCAGATCGCCGGCATCGCCGAGGGGCTTGCGATCGCCGAGCAGGCCGGCCTCGACATGAAGCTGGTGCTGGAGGCGGTCGAGACCGGGGTCGCCGCGAGTCCCCAGGTAATCCGTCATTCCAAGCGCATGGTGGCGCGCAACTTCGAGGGCGCGACCTTCACCTCCGCGCTGCGGCACAAGGATGCGGCCTATGCCGTGGCGCTGGCCGAGAGCCTGCTGTCCGGCGCTCCCCTCATGGGACGCGCCGCGGTCGAGGCCTATGCGCGGGCAAAGGCCTTCGCTCCCGACGACGACGAAGCCAGGATGATCGAGATCGTGTCGCGGCCGAAATAGGCTGCGGAAATCGGGTGGCCGGCGACACCATCTTTGGCTAGCACTACTTTGGCAGATTTATCGCTCAATAGGATTCCCGAATCAGGTTTTCAATGATTCATGGGTGGTCGGCTTATGGAGGGCCGGCCATGGTAGACAGACCGT
>Ga0302319_10009135_pt1 | contig 19138 bp, 18 predicted proteins | sample Bog_T0_2_FD_203319 | JGI IMG/M metagenome (GOLD analysis project Ga0302319, IMG submission 203319) | Peat permafrost microbial communities from Stordalen Mire near Abisko, Sweden - Bog_T0_2 | ecosystem: Environmental > Terrestrial > Soil > Wetlands > Peat | place: Sweden: Abisko, Stordalen Mire... | reverse complement strand
GGATTCCTACACGTTGCTCGATATTTTGCTGAGCTTGCAGCGCAGCGCCCCGGTGCGCTTCGAAATAACCGCCGTCAATCTCGATCAGAAGCAGCCCAATTTTCCGGCCGAGGTCCTGCCGCGCTACCTCGAGAATCTAGGGGTGCGTTACCGAGTCATCGAACAAAACACCTACGCGGTCGTGAAACGCGTCATCCCCGACGGCAAAACGATGTGCGGCCTGTGTTCGCGCCTGCGCCGCGGCGCCTTGTACCGCTTTGCGGCCGACAACGGCATCACCAAGATCGCGCTCGGCCATCATCGCGACGACATCGTCGAGACGCTGTTCCTGAACATGTTCTTTGGCGGGCGGCTGAAGGCGATGCCGCCGAAACTTTTGAGCGAGAACCGGCGCCACATCGTGATACGCCCATTGGCCTACGTCAGCGAGAGCGCGATCGCGCGCTATGCGGCGCACGTCCAATTTCCGATCATCCCCTGCACGCTGTGCGGCTCGCAGCCGCAGCTGCAGCGCCTGGCCGTAAAAAACATGCTGCGCGAGTGGGAACAGAAATTCCCCGGGCGGATCGAGTCGATTTTTTCCAGCATTTGCAATGTCGCGGGATCGCAGCTTGCGGACCCGACGCTGTTCGATTTTGCGGGTCTCGACGCCCGCCGGCTCACTGCCAGTTGCGACGCGCCGGAATCAGATGTTGCAGAAACCACGACGGCAGGCCTTCGCCCCCTAGCGCTGTGATGTAGGCCTGGCGCGCCAGGCGCGAACGCAGCCGGGTGCCGAGTTCATACGCCGCAATGTAGTCGACCTGTCGCGGGCCCCAGCGGGTTTTCGAAACCTCGCGATTGGGCGAAAGATTGACGCTCTTGAGACCTTCGCCGATGGCGTATTTAATGGCTTCCGCCACCGTCGTGGTCATGACGCTGTAGCGCCCCCATGCGGGATCGTAGCCCGAATAGTACAAGTACAGACCGCCGCGGGCGATGAAGCCGACGCGCGATGCAACGATCTCGGATCCCACCTTCAGCTGAAATATGCGCACCGCATCCTGTGCGCACAAGCGTTCGCAAACGTCATAGAGGAATTCGCGGGAAGCCTGATTGGTGAAGCGGTTCGGGTGCATCGCCGCCGTGCGCAAATCGGCGCGCATCGCGTGCAGCTCGAAAAATCGCTCGAGTGCGCCGCGCATCTCCGGCGCGGTCTTGGCCACGCAGAATTCGAACACATGATTGTCGCGCTTCAAGGAGTTGTAGCAATGACGCAGCGACTCGCGGATATTGCGTTTCAGGCCGGCGCGAAATTCCTCCCAGCTCGGCACCAAATCGAGAACAAAATCTTCCTGCGGCGGCTGCCATTGCATTCGGCCCTTGAGCGCCAAGGTCTCGGCGAACTCGGTGCTGATGCCGGTCCAGTGAATCCAATCCCAGTTCACCGCCTGCGTCAGGTGCTGTTGCACCGCGTGCGCAACCAGACGCTCATAGCCCGGCGCGACCATCGGCGAGCGAATCTCGGTGATCGCCGGGTCGCTGCCGATCACATTCACGGATACGACTCTGATCGGGCCGATGCGCCGGCGGCTGACGACGAAGGGCACGATGGCGACGCAGGCGCCGGCGGGGTCGCGCAATACGTAGAACAAGGGTTCGTCCTGGATCCGTGGATTCGCATTCAAGAAATGTCGGCACCACGTGATGTGCCACTCGTGCAGCGCGAACGGCAGCGGGTCGGCAATCTTTTGCTGCAATTTCTCGTAGCAGGACTTGAGCGCCACGACGCCGTCTACGGAGGTTACGGTTTCGATCGTAACGGTCATCTGGGGACGCAATCCGCCGGCTGGAGTGGCTTCATCAATCAAATTAGTCAACAGCGTTGCATGAACGCTCTCCATCCTGGTCGCGCACGGATTGTAAAATCTACGAGTTACCCGTATTAGTATCACACACTATGATGCAGTTTCGTAACCGGGCGACCCCCGCATCGCCGGCGCCGCGGCGCCCGCGCGCGTGGGAAAAAATGCCGGACGAGCAATTGCTCGATCTGAGATTTTGTGATCTGCGTCTCAGTATCGGCGGCACCGAGTTGGAAGTTGCCATATTGCGCATGTATCGCGAACTCGAGCTGCGGGGTATCGCATTCCGGCCGCATACTTGGCTTGCGCAAGAATGGTTTTCACCCGACGGCATACCCGGCATCGCCATTCCTTTCTATCTCGCAAATCGCCGCTTGATGCGCCTGGAGCGGCACTTCATGCGCGAAGTCGAGGGCGGCAACCGCAACTGGTTGATGCGGATATTGCGGCACGAAGCGGGGCATGCAATCGATACCGCGTACCGTTTGCGGCGCCGCGGTCGCTGGCGCGAGGTGTTCGGACCGGCCTCGCTGCCGTATCCGGATACTTACCGGCCGCGCCCCGGCAGCCGGCGGTTCGTGCAGCATTTGGGTGCGTGGTACGCCCAGGCGCACCCGACGGAAGACTTCGCTGAGACCTTCGCCGTGTGGCTGAAGCCCCATTCCGCCTGGCGCCGCGAATATCTAGGTTGGCCCGCTTATGCAAAATTAGAGTATATCGATGCGCTGGTCGCTGAGATCGGCGCTCGCAAACCCGCCGTGTCGAACCGCGACACGATCGAGGACGTGACGCGCGAAACGCGCACTTTACGCGAGCACTACCAGCAAAAGCTCGCGCGCTACCGCATGCCGCGCCGCTCGGGCGCCGACGAAATGCTGCTCAAAGTCTTCACCGCGGCGCCGCGCGGCCGCGAGCGCGTAAGGGCAGCGAGCGTGCTGCGCGAACTGCGTAACCCCTTGCGCCAGCGGTTGCTGCGCTCCGGCGCCTTCAGCGAATATCTGGTGCATCAGGTGCTGCGGCTGATGATCGAGCGCTGCGAATCTTTGGGTTTGTACCTGCGCGGCTCGCGCCGCGACCTCAAATCGCAATTGTTGTGGATAACCGCAAGACTGGCAGAGTCGTACGAAGAGCGGCAACTGCCCCGGGTCTCGCTGTGAAAAAAATGCGCGCCTTGGTGCTGGTGCACGCCACGCTCGTGCCGCCGGATTCCCTCAAGGGAGCGACCGAGAAGGAAATCGACGAGTGGCGCACGGAGTACGATGTCATCTCGCACCTAAAAGCCGAGGGACACGAAGTGCGGCCCTTGGGATTGAGCGACAGCCTGTCCGAGTTGCGGCGTGCCATTCTCGATTGGAAGCCCGATATCGTCTTCAATTTGCTCGAAGAGTTCGACGGTATCGTCACCTACGACCAGCACGTGGTTGCATTTCTCGAACTCATGCATCAGCCGTATACCGGCTGCAATCCGCGCGGCATGCTGCTGTCGCGCGACAAGGTGTTGTCGAAGCAGCTGCTCTCCTACCACCGCGTACCGACGCCGCAATTCATGGTATTCGCCCGCGGCAAGAAGCCGCGCATTCCGAAAAAGCTCCGCTTCCCGTTGTTCGTCAAGTCATCGACCGACGATGCCTCGCTCGGCATCGCGCATGCCTCGGTAGTCACGGATCAGAGGCAATTGACGGAAAGAATTGCCTTCATCCACGAACAAACGCATTCCGACGCGTTGGTCGAAGAGTACATCGAAGGCCGCGAACTGTACGTCGGCGTGCTCGGCAACGACCGGCTGCGGGTGCTGCCCGTGTGGGAGATGAGTTTCGGATCGCTGCCGGAGAATCTGCCGGCGATCGCCACGCGCAAGGTCAAATGGGACCGCGGCTACCAACAGCGCTACGGCATCACCACGGCCGCGGCGCAACTGCTGCCCGACGGCACGGTGGCGCGGCTCGAGCAATTGTCGAAGCGCATTTTCCGCGCCTTGCATCTGACGGGCTACGCGCGCATGGATTTTCGCCTGCGAGGCGACGGCGAGCTGTTCGTATTGGAAGCGAACGCCAACCCGAATATCAGCGCGGCGGAGGATTTCGCGCAATCGGCGCTGACGGCGGGCATGAACTACGACGACCTGCTGCAGCGAATCATGCAACTCGGCGAAAAATATCCGGCGGCCTGGCGGGGAGTCGACTCCTAGGACCGCGACCCCGTCACGGATGCGTCCAGCGATGCAGCCAGGCGAGCACGCTGTCGTACCATTGAATGCTGTCGCCGGGCTTCAGTACCCAGTGGTTCTCGCTCGGAAAGTACAACAGTTCGCTCGGGATCCCTTGGCGCTGCAAGGCGCTGAACACCGCCAAGCCCTGCGAGTCGGGGACGCGGTAGTCGAGCTGACCGTGAATCACCAGCGTCGGCGTTTTCCATTGCTTCACAAAGTCGACCGGATTGAACTTGGCATAGGCGGCGGGCTTCGCATATTCGGGTCCGCCAAATTCCCACTCGGGAAACCACAGCTCTTCGGTGGAGTAGTACATGCTGCGATTGTCGAAAATGCCGTCGTGGCTCACGATGCACTTAAACCGGTCCGGCCATTGGCCCGCGATCCAATTCATCATGAAACCGCCGTACGACGCCCCGAGCGCGCATGCATGATCGCCGTCCAGCCACGGGAACTGCTTGAGCGCCGCCTGCAGGCCGAGTTTCAAATCCTCGAATGGCTTGCCGCCCCAATCGCCGCTGATGGAATCGGTGAAGGCCTGCCCGTAGCCGGTCGAGCCGTGGAAGTCGATCATCACGACGCCGTAGCCCGCGCCGGCGAAGGTCTGCGCATTCCAGCGCCAGTTCCAGGAATTCGCGAGACTGCCTTGCGGGCCGCCGTGCACCACGAAGGCCACCGGGTATTTCTGGCCGGGCTTGAAGTCCGGCGGCTTGATGACGTAGCCGAACACGTTCTCGGTGTTCCATCCGGCGAAGCTGAATTGCTCGAACTCCCCAAATTTGCGTTGTGCGAGGGCCGCCTGATTCACGTGCGTGAGCTGTTTGGCCGCGCCGCCGGAAAACCCCACCGCGTACACATCGGCCGGACTGCCCAAGGTGCTTTGCGCATAGAAGACCTTGCGCGGCCCGACGCTGAAGTTTTCAACTTCGCCGGCGCCTGTGATCGCCGATGCCCTGCCGGTTTTTGCGTCGATGGCCCACAGCGGCCGCTGACCCAAGTGATCGGTGGTCGCGAACAAGCTCTTGCCATCGCGCGACCAGGCAAAGTCTCCGATCGAGCGGTCCCAGCTCTGAGTCAGCGGGTGCTTGGCGCCCGACTTGAGATCGAGCAGTACCAGGTGAAAGCGGTCTGCCTCGAAACCTGGCCGATCCATCGCCAGGTAGGCGAGCTGCGTCCCATCGGGCGAAAATGCCGGGTGGCCGTCCCAGGCAGGATTGTCGGCCGTCAAATTGCGCGGGGTTCCGCCTGTGGCGGCCACCTCATAAATGTCGAAATTGGTGGACCATGCTTCGCCGGCCGCAGCGCGCACGGAGAATGCCACCTGGCTGCCATCCACGCTGAATGCATAGTCTTCGCGCCCGCCGAAGGGTTTGCCAGGCACATCGCCGATGCCGGCGGTGAGGTTCACCGGCGTGCCGGAGGCCACTTGATTCAAGGGCAGCGCGAACAGCTGCGACCGCCGGCCATCGCCCCAGGTGTCCCAGTGGCGGACAAACAGCTGCGTGTACAGCACGCCCGTGCCCTTCGAATGCGCGGCCGCGTCCAGCCGCTGCTTGGTGCAGGCGAAATCCGCGCAATCCAAGAACACCTCGACGCTCACCACAAGGCGGTCGCCCTTGGGAGAGACGCGAAAGGTGCCGACGTCGAGCGGCAAGTTGGTCACCTGCAAGGCATTCGCGCCGGGTGCATCGCTCGCGGGCGCCGCCGGCGCCCGCCACACTTGAGTGGAGCCGCTGCGGTTCGACAGAAAGTAAACGAAGCGCCCATCGGCACTCCATTCGGCGGAACCGGAATTCGCGGCAAGATCCGTAACACGGACCGCCGGCGCGCCGCGCTTGGTGCTGTCCACCATCCAAACGGCCGTGCGCCCCTTGTTGGCTTCCAAATCGGTGCTGCGCAGCGTGTACGCGAAGCGCGTGCCGTCCGGCGATGCGGCGATGTCCGAGACCCGCTCGAGCCGCACCAGGTCCTGAACCGTGAATGGCTGCGCGTGGTCGGCAGCGCCGCTGTGCGCGGCGCTGCACACGCCGCCGAAGACAAACCAAGCGACACAGGCCGCGGCAATACGATGCCCACTCATGAAGGTTCCCTGATTGTTTTAGTTTGGCGCCAAAGCCCCGCAGGCTAACATGCCCGCATGATCGAGAACACGGCGCCGCGGGTTTTGAGCTTCGATCTGGACGACACCCTGTGGCCGGTGGCGCCGGTGATTGCAGCCGCCGAGAGCGAGCTGTTGACCTGGCTGCGCGCCAACTACCCCAAAACCGTGAGCGGCCACGATGTCGATTCGCTGCGGATGCAGCGCGCGCAGGTGGCCGAGAGGTTTCCGCAGCACGGCCACGATCTCACCTTTTTACGCCATCGAGCGCTCAAGGATTTGTTCGGCGCCGCGGGCCATGAGGAGTCGCTCGCCGACCAGGCGCTGGAAATATTTTTTGCGGCCCGCAATCGGGTGCAGTTCTACGAGGATGCGCTGCCGGCGCTGCGGCGCCTCGGCGCGCGCTATCGCTTGTTCGCCATCAGCAACGGCAATGCGGATTTGCAACGCTGCGGCATCGCCGATTTGTTCAGCGGCCACATCACGGCACGCGCCGCAGGCGCGGCCAAACCCGACCTGCGGATTTTCGCGCAACTCGAAGCGTTGGCCGGCGTCGAAGCGGCCGAGGTGCTGCACATCGGCGACGATCCCTTGGCCGATGTGATCGGTGCGAGGCAAGCCGGCATGCAAGCCATATGGCTCAACCGTCACGCGCGCGAGTGGCCGGCGATACTCGCGCGGCCATCGCGCACTATTTCGACGCTCGCGGAAATTTTTTAGCACCAAGGAGATGCAGCGCGCCGTTAGCAGCCTAGCGCGTCGATTGCTGATTAAAGAAACGCTGAAAATATGGGCATTTTCTGACACTGGTTCGCGCTTTTACGCTTCACTTGTGCGTAGTTTTGTCGCTAGGATGGAATCAGTCGAAGAAGGATGCCGAGCATGCAAGCAGTTTCCGGATCTCTTGTGGCGGTCAGCTCTTTGCGCGAATTTTTTCGTGACGCGTTTCACGCCGCCAGCGAACGCCAACATCTCGACATCGACGAACAGGCGGAACAATACGTCGTCAACCTGCTCACCATGTTCTCGCGCGCCGAGGCGCTGTACGAGCAGACGCCGGAGGGACTGCGCATCAAGCCGCTGGCGCACATGCTTGCCGACGCACTCGAGGCGCCGACGGCGGCGGCGCGGCAGCGCAGCCTGCAACGCTTGGGCGATGTGTCGCTGTTCTTCGCGCAGAGCTTTGCGCGCAAATTGATCGACATCGACTACCACATCGCCATGGGCGGCAATGCCTATAGTTCGCTGGCGGATACCCTGCAGCGCTCGGTGTCCGGCCGCTCTATCGCCGCGATCTACGCGCAGCTCGCGAGCAAGTTCCAGCCGCTGGTCGATGCGCTGAACGATGTCAGTGAAATGTCGTACCAGCATACCGATGCGGACATCTTGCGGCTCTACGAAATCTGGATGAAAACCGGCAGTCCGCGGGCGCATGGCCTGCTGAAAAAGCTCGGCGTTCAGCCGGTCGCGGCGGGCGGCGCGCGCCGCGAGCATTGAGCGTGGTTCTGCAGGGACTGCAATCGCTGCTCGAGCGCCTCTACGATGTCGACATCGACCACGACGTCTACGATTTTCTAGTCACGGACCGGGGCCGTGTGCCCGGGCTTGCGCCCGCGGCCCAAGCGCGCGCCACCGAAGAGGAATTGCTGCTGGCGGAAACCGCCGATGGCGCGGGAATTGCGCTGTACCTCGATCCGGATTTGTTGCGGCGCCTGGAAGGCGCGGATCCGGTCGGTGCGCTGACGGAAAACAATCTGGCGGATTACTGTACGGCGCTCGAGGGCGTGAGCCACTTCGTGTATTCGGCGTGGCGGCTCGAGTGCGATTTGCCGGTGTCGCTGCTGGAGCTCGAGACTCAGGCCGAAGTCGATAAATATGCGGTGACGGTGTTTCTGTTGGCGGATCAACAGGGCGGAGTGTATCCCGCGCAGGTGCATGCACGGCTGTTCGATCGGGTGAGCTTCGATGCGCGCTTGGAGCCGGATCAGTATCTGCGGTATCGCACCGCGCACCGTTGCGCCGCGCAGTATTGCCGCCGGCTCGAACGCCGCTTCGTCAGTCGCGGGCAAGCACGTATCGAAGCGCTGGTGCGCGAATTGCGAAAATTCTATCGGTTGGGAAGCGCGGCGAAGTTGCGTCACGCGCTCGCGTGAGCGGAGACGTTCTACTCTTGTTCCTGCTTATTCTTGGCGGCCTGCTTCTTTAGCTTGAGGAACTCGCCGAGGCGGCGCAGATCCTTTTTCTTGCGCGGCGCAGGGTCCACCGCCTTGCCCAGCTTGCCGCTGTCATACGGGTTGTAGCCCTTCTTCTTGCCGAGCGGGTTGGCTCGCACTGCGTCGGAGGAGGGCTGCGGCTCATCGAGGATCTTCAAGGCCGGGTGATCGAGTTTCTGCTGCAACCGTTCGGGAGATGTTTCATTGCCGAAGGCGCCGGTGGAGATGGCCCACTCCCATACCGCATTGCCGCGATCGTCGAATTTGACACGACCGGCCACGCCCCCTCGGTCGAAGCTGGGCTCGGTTGGCTCGTCCGCGCCAAGCTCGTCGGCGTCGGGGTATTTTGGGGTCTGTCCGCTCACAGTCCCTTTTTAATGTCGCCCCAGGTTAAGTTCAACCTGAACTCATCGAAATTTGGCAAACCGTCACAGTTGTAGGTGATGTTGGGCACGCCACAGGGCCATCGCAGTCTTACCGTCGTTGAGTTCGCCGCGCAGCACCATTTCGACCGCGGTCGAGAACGGGCGCCACTGAATCTCCAGTTCTTCGTCGGCGTCGGGCCTTGCGGCGCCGAGGTCCAAATCGCGCGCGAGGTAGAGATGGATGATTTCCGTGAAGATGCCCGGGGCCGGATAGAACTGCCCGAGGGACGTCCAGCGCTTGGCGCTGACGCCGGTTTCTTCGGCGAGTTCGCGCACCGCACAAATCTGCGGCGCTTCGCCCGCGTCGAGTTTGCCGGCCGGGATCTCCCAAAGAAAATCGCCGATGCCGTGACGATACTGGCGCACCAGACACACCCGGTCGGTGTCATCCAGGGCGACCACCGCCGCGGCACCGGGGTGTTTGACGAAATCCAAGTCGAACTCTCGGCCCTGGCTGTAACGTAAACGCTCGGTCGAGACTTCGATAATGCGCCCGCGATGCACCACGGTGCTCCGGGTGGGAGTTGGTTTCTGCATGTGCGAAGTCTACATGTGACCTGGCTCGTGGCGGGGCACCGCGGAAGTACGCGATCCTTAAGGAACTTTATACTGATTGCATCGCAATCTGGATATTTGTACAGTACGCGCACGCCCATGATGAAAGCCAAGCCCACTGCTTTTGACTCGTTGAATTCGTCACAGCGCCGGGCCGCGACTTTCGGCACGGCGGTCCCCGACAAGGGAGTCGACGCGGGACCCATGCTCATCTTGGCCGGCGCCGGCACCGGCAAAACCAACACCCTGGCACACCGCGCCGCTCATCTCGTGTTGCACGGCGTCGACCCGGCGCGCATTTTGATGCTGACCTTCACGCGCCGCGCGGCGCAGGAGATGATTCGGCGCACCCAGGGCATCGTCGCGCAGGTGTTGGCGGACCGCGGCAAGGCCGGCGACCGCAGCGTCACCTCACGGCTGCTGTGGTCCGGGACATTTCACTCAGTGGGCAACCGCATCTTGCGGTTGTATGCCAAACACCTGGGTCTCGATCCGAATTTCACCGTGCTGGACCGCGCCGACGCCGCCGACCTCATGGACGTGGTGCGTCATGAGCTCGGGTTTTCAGCCAAGGACAAGCGTTTTCCCCGTAAGGACGCATGTCTCGCCATCTATTCCTATCGCGTCAATACGCGCCTCTCGCTGAAACAGACTCTGGAAGAACAATTTCCATGGTGCCGCGAATGGGAAGCGGACCTTACGCGCATGTACCGAGAATACGTCGGCCGCAAGCAGAAGAATCACGCCCTGGATTTCGACGACTTGCTGCTTTATTGGCACGTCATGATGCAAAACCCGGCCCTGGCGCAGAGTTTGTCGAAAAATTTCGACCATCTGCTGGTCGATGAATACCAGGACACGAGCACTCTGCAGGGCGAAGTCGTGCACGCGCTCAAGCCCGACGGCAAAGGCGTCACGGCGGTCGGCGACGATGCCCAGGCGATCTACTCGTTTCGCGCGGCGGCGGTTGAGAACATCTTGGGTTTTGCCGACCGCTACAAGCCGAAGGCCGAGATCGTGGTGCTGTCGCAGAATTATCGCTCCACGCAGCAGGTCTTGGATGCGGCCAACGCGCTGATGGCGGACGGTGCCCGCCAGCACCGAAAAACGCTGCTCGGAACGCGCCAATCCACCCAAAAGCCCGTGTACGTGGCGCTGGACGATGCCGTCGGCCAGGCGGAATACATCACCAACAAAATATTGGCGACGCGCGAGATCGGCGGTTCCTTGAAGCGCCACGCCATCCTGTTTCGCAGTTCGCATCACAGCGACGTGCTCGAGGTCGAGCTCACCAAGCGCGACATTCCGTTCGTCAAGTACGGCGGTCTGAAATTTCTTGAAGCCGCGCACGTCAAGGACATGATGTCGGTGCTGCGCTGGGCCGACAATCCGCACAATTCGGTGGCCGGGTTTCGGGTGCTGAAGCTGTTGCCCGGTATCGGCCCGGGCCATGCGAAACAAGCGCTCGACTATTTCGAGGCGCAGAACTTCGCGCTCAAGAGCCTGGCCAACTTCGAAGCGCCGCAGCCCGTGAAAATGGATTGGAAGCGCTTTTGCGCGCTGATCGAGAAGCTCGCCGACCCCGCGACTCCCTGGCCGGGCCAAGTCGGACTGGTGCGCGAGTGGTACAAGCCGCAGCTCGAGCGCATTTACGATTCGGCCTGGACGCGCATGGGCGATCTCGAACAGCTCGAGCAGCTGTCGCTGCAGCACAACACCCGCGAACGGTTCCTCACCGAATTGACGCTGGATCCGCCGGTGGCGAGCGGCGACCAATCGAACGGTGCCTCCAAGGACGAGGATTACGTCATCTTATCGACAATTCATTCGGCCAAGGGCCAGGAATGGGACATCGTGTACGTGCTGAACGTTTCGGACGGCAACTTTCCGTCGGAGTTCTCGACCGGCAAGCCGGAAATGATCGAAGAGGAGCGGCGCCTCCTGTACGTGGCGATGACCCGCGCGCGCAACGAATTGCATCTGTGTGCACCGCTCAAATATGCGGTCACGCAGCAGGCGAAAGACGGCGATAAACATGTGTTCGGCGCGAAGAGCCGCTTCATGACCGACAAAGTGCTCGAGAGCTGCGAACGGATTTCGCTGCGCAACCTGCGCGGGGTCGAGAACCTGAAGGAAGGGGAAACCGCAACCGTCGATGTGGTCGCGCAACTCAAAGAGATGTGGTGAGTACAGCGAGCTGTACCCGATCGTAACGTCGCGTCAGCGGCCTTAAAGTCGGCCGCGGAAAGTCATCGGCGCATCACCAGCGCCGCGGTCCCGAGCCGCCGCCACCACCACCACCACCACCACCCGAGGGCTTGGCTCGCGGTGCGCGCTCCTGAGCCTCGTTGACGCGCAGCGGTCGCCCACCCATCTGGAAGCCGTTCGTTTGTTGAATCGCGGTTTGAGCTTCACCTGCTGCCATGTCCACGAATGCAAATCCGCGCGGGCGCCCGGTTTCGCGATCGTTGATGAGTTTGACCGATTCGACTTTCCCGTGGCGCTCGAACAGCGCCCGAACTTCGTCTTCCGTCGCAGTGAATGGCAGGTTGCCAACGTAGATCGTCGTCATTCAACTAATCTCACTAACAGTGTTGCAACATTCAGACGCCGCCGCGCGAATGCCAACACGCCGGAGCCTGCACCCGGTTCGATGCTACGCCAGGGGATTATTGTTGGCAAACGGGCCTTTATTCGACCTCGAGGTATGCGTAACCGTTAAGTTCGAGTTCGTAGAAACGCTTCACGGCCTGTGCCTCGGTGAGCGACATCCGGCCCTCCTGGATGGCCCTCTCGCAGTCCCGGGCGATGGCCGGGTACAGCTCGTCCGTGTCATATTCCATGTACTCGAGGACCTTGTTGGCGGTGTCGCCTTTGACGATCTCCTCGATCCACCAGCCGCCGGCGTCCTGCAGCCGGATGTGCACCACATGGGTATCGCCGAACAGGTTGTGCAGGTCCCCGAGGGTCTCCTGATAGGCCCCCACCAGGAAGGCGGCGAGGTAGTAGGGCTCCCCGGGCGTTAACTCATGGACTTCCAGCGTTCGCTTGGTGGCGCGGGGGTGCACGAAGCGGTCGATTTTACCGTCCGAGTCGCAGGTGATGTCGGCGAGCACGGCATTGCGGCCCGGCCGCTCGGTCAGGCGCTGGATCGGCATGATGGGGAACAATTGGCCGATCGCCCAACTATCGGGGAGCGACTGGAATACCGAGAAGTTGCAGAAATAGATGTCGCTCAGCATGTCCTCGAGGTCTTCGAGCTCTTCCGGGACCCGATCGAGCTTGCGGCAGTAGTCGCGAATCTTGGTGCAGGTCGCCCAATAGAGTTTTTCCGCGAGGGCGCGAAACTCGAGACTCAAATAACCCAAGTTGAACATCTGCAACGCCTGTTCGCGGGCCTGCAAGCCGTCGTGATAACACTCGACCAGCCGCCGCTCGTTGATCGAACGGTAGCTGTCGAACAGATCCCGCACCGGCTGGGGCACTTCTTGGGTGCCGTGGTAATCCTCCTCGAGACGGCCGGTGACCTTGAACTGGTCCAGCGTCGAGGAGCCGAGCGTGTCGAACACCAATACGCTGTGATGTGCGGCAATGGCGCGCCCGGATTCGCTGACGATCATGGGGTGCGGCACGCCGCGCGCGTTGCACACGCTCTTGATGCGGTAGACCACATCGCTCGCATATTCATTGAGCGTGTAGTTCATGGAGGATTCGAAATTGGTGCCGCTGCCGTCGTAGTCGACGCCTAGGCCCCCGCCGATGTCGATGTATTTGAGGCCGGCGCCCATGAGCTTCAATTCGGCGTACACATGCGCCAGTTCGTTGATGGCGTCCTTCACGCGGCGGATGTCCTGCAGCTGGCTGCCCGGATGGCAGTGCACCAGCTGCAGGCAGTCGAGCATGTCGCGTTCGTTGAGCAGTGCATACAGGTCGAGGATTTCGCTGATAAACAGTCCAAATTTGGACTTCTCACCGGCGGACTCGCGCCAGCGGCCGGCGCCTTCGCTGGCGAGCTTGACGCGCACGCCGATTTTCGGCCGCACGTGATAGCGCTCGGCATGCTTCAGAATGAGATGAATCTCTTCGTAGTTCTCCACCACCGGGATGATGTTGCGCCCGAGCTTGGTGGCAAGGATCACCGCCTCGATGTAAGTGTCGTCCTTGAAGCCGTTACACACGACGATCCGGTCGGGGGCATCCTCGGTGATGGACATCACCGCGAGCAGCTCGGGCTTCGAGCCTACCTCGAGGCCAAAGCCGAACTCCTTGCCGTAGCGGTACACCTCTTCTACGACCAGGCGCTGTTGGTTCACTTTGATCGGAAAAACCGCCGCGTAGCGGTTCTTGTAGTCGTTTTCGGCAATCGCCGTGTTGAAAGCCTCGGCAAGATGGCGCAGCCGGTGTGCCAGGATGTCGGAAAAGCGAATCACGACCGGGGTGTGCAGGTCGCGGGCCTTTAGGCCCTGCACGACCTCGAGCAGGTCGATCTCGCGCTTCGGATCCAAGCTCGGCCGGATCACGACGTGGCCTTGCTCGTTGATCGAGAAGTAGCCCTTGCCCCAGGCCTCGACCTGATACAAGTCGAGGGATTCTTCGATCTTCCAGACGTTCGCGGGCAGCGATTTGGCAGGTGTGCTCATGTCGCGCGCACCATAGCAAATTGGCGCTGCTTGTATATGACGCAAACCACAGCTCTAGCCGCGCGCGACCGGGCGGCGCGGATCGCGGATCCACTCACTCCAAGATCCCGCATAGAGTTTGGCGCCGCCGAGACCGGCAACTTCCAAGCTCAGCAAATTGTGGCAGGCGGTCACGCCGGAGCCGCACATCGCGAGCAGCTGCCGGGGTTGCACGCTGCCGAGGCGCGCCTGCCAGCGCCGCTTGAGTTCCTCGGCCGGCAGGAAGCGGCCGTCGGCCCCGAGACTTGAAGTAAACGGATGATTCACCGCCCCCGGAATGTGCCCGGCGACCGAATCGATCGGTTCTACGATGCCCGCAAAGCGTTCGGCGGCACGGGCATCGAGGAGCGTCGTGTCCGGCGACAGCAGCGCTCGCTCCACTTCGTCGCTGCTCACGACGGCTTGCGCTTGCAGTCGCACCGTCAAATGGCGGGTCGGGGCCAGGGTCTCGCCCGATTGCACTTCGCCGCCCAGGGCGAGCCACGCCTTGAGACCGCCGTCGAGCACGGCCACCCGCTTGTGCCCGATCCAGCGCAGCAGCCACCAGAGCCGCGCGGCAAACGATCCGTTGGCCTCATCGTAGGCGACGACCTGGCTATCGTTGCCAATCCCGAGAGCGCCCATGCGGCGCGCGAATACCTCGGGAACCGGCAGCGGATGGCGTCCGGTGTGCGCTTGGATGGGCGAGGACAAGTCATGATTGAGGTCGGCATAGCGCGCTCCCAGGATGTGCGCCCTCAAGTACGCCTCGCGTCCGGCCGCCGGATGCTTTAGATCGGAACGGCAGTCGATGACGGCCAGGTCAGGATTGCCAAGCTCCCTTTGCAGCGAATCCGCGCCGATCAGCGTCTGGAATTCCATGAATCCCAGCTTAACGCGATGCCGTGCGAAGCGCATCCGTTACAATCCGCTCTATGGCACTCACTCTTTACTGGGGCAGCGGCAGTCCGTTCTCGTGGCGCGTATTGCTGGCTCTGGAGCACAAGCGGTTGCCGTACGAATCGCAGCTGCTGCACTTCGACAAGCAGGAACAGCAATCGCCGCAAATGCTGAAGATGAATCCGCGCGGCCGCTTGCCGGTGCTCAAGGACGGCGATTACGTGGTGTTCGAATCGGTGGCGGTGCTCTACTACCTGGACGTGAAGTATCCGCAGGCGCCGATATTCGGCGCCAATCCCGAGGAAGCCGGCGTCATCATGCGCGTGATCTGCGAATTCATGGCGTATGCCGAGCCCTCGCTGCTGAAGATCACCGCGGGAATATTCAGCGGCGCGGTCGCGGAGAACATCGACGAATTGACCGACGCCATGCACATCGTGGCACGCGAGGCGCGCACCATCGAGGGTCGCTTGAGCAAGGAGCAGTGGATCGTGGGCGCCAATTACTCCGCCACCGACATGGTGATCTTCCCGTGGATCCAAGTATTGCGCCGCGCCTTGAATCGCAGCGCGGCGGCGGAGCTCGGCGCGCGGTTTCTGCCCATGGAACGCAACTACCCCGCGCTTGCGCGCTGGATTCATCGCATCGAGTCGCTGCCGGGCTACGAGCGCACCTATCCGCCTCATTGGCGCGATACCTAGTCCTTGGAAACTTGGATTTTGCGGATGCCGCCAGGTAGGCTGACGGCGTCCGCCCGTCGGGCGTCCATTCAAACCAAGCGAGCAAACCAACAATGAGACAGAAATTATGAGTAACCCAGTGCATGTGAAATTTGCGGGCAAGATCGTATTCGTCGGCTTCGGCAGCATCGGACAAGGTGTCTTGCCACTGATCTTGCGTCACATTGGCACTTCCTCCGATCGCATCACCATCGTCACCGCGGAAAACAGCGGACGCAGCGAAGCCGAACAATATGCGGTGAAGTTCGTCAAGACGGCGCTCACCAAGGAGAACTACCGCCAGGTACTCGAACCCTTGCTCGGTGCCGGCGATTTTCTGTTGAACCTATCGGTCGACGTGTCGAGCGTCGCGCTGGTCGAATTGGCGCGCGAACGCGGCGCCTTGTACTTGGACACTTGCATCGAACCGTGGGCCGGCGGCTATACCGACCCGCACGCCAGCGTCGAGTCACGCAGCAACTACGCCATGCGCATGCAGGCATTGGCAATGCGCGGCGCCGGCACGGCGCCGACGGCGGTGCTGACGCACGGCGCCAATCCTGGGTTGGTGTCGCATCTCGTGAAGCAGGCCTTGCTCAACATCGCCAAGGATACCGGTGTCGATGCAGGCTCGCCCAAGAGCCGCGAGTCGTGGGCCAAGCTCGCGCAAACCCTCGGCATCAAGGTGATACACATCGCCGAACGCGATACGCAAGTGACGAATGTACCGAAGCTGGCCAATGAATTCGTCAACACCTGGTCGGTCGACGGCTTTGTCAGCGAAGGCGCGCAGCCCGCCGAGCTCGGCTGGGGCACGCACGAGAAGCATTTCCCGGTGGACGGCGGGCGGCACACGGCGGGTTCGCGCTGTGCCATTTATTTGAATCGTCCCGGCGCGAGCACCCGGGTTCGCACTTGGACCCCCGCGGCGGGACATTTTCACGGTTTCCTGATCACGCATTCCGAAGCAATTTCACTCGCGGATTACTACACCGTCATGGAGGGCGAACGCGTCGCGTACCGGCCGACCAGCCACTACGCCTATCATCCGAGCGACAACGCGGTGTTGTCGGTGCACGAGTTCGCCGGCAACAACTGGCATCTGCAGGATCACAAGCGAATCATGCTGAATGAAATCACGGCGGGCATCGACGAGCTCGGGGTGCTGCTCGCGGGTCACAAAAAGAATGCCTATTGGTACGGATCGCAGCTGTCGATCGGCGAGGCGCGCAAACTTGCGCCCTACAACAGCGCCACCAGTCTGCAGGTCACGGTGGCTGCTCTGTCCGGCATGATTTGGGCGATGGAGAATCCGACCCGCGGCATCGTCGAGCCGGACGACATGGAGTTTCAGCGGCCGCTCGAGATTTGCATGCCGTACTTAGGCACCGTGGTGGGCAAGTACACCGATTGGACGCCGCTGTATCAGCGCGGCGAATTGTTCGCCGAGGATCTCGACACCACAGATCCGTGGCAATTCAAGAACATTCGGGTGGTTTGAGTTCATAGCTGATAGCGACCACCGAGAAGGTGGTCGCTCCTCCCGGCAACTGCACGCTCACATCGTCGTCGAGACGCTTGCCGAGCAAGCTCTTTCCCAACGGCGAGTCCATGCTGATGTAGTCCTCGGCCATGTCGAATTCGTCAGGTCCCACCAGCCGGTACCAGCGCTGCTCGCGCCCGCTCTCGATGCGCACCCAGGCGCCGAAGTAGATGCGCTCAGGATCTCGGCGCCCGGGATTCGCCTGCGGATCGACAATGGTCATGCCTTCCAGGCGCTTGCGCAGAAAGCGCACGCGCCGATCGATCTCGTGCAGGCGTTTTTTGCCGTAGGTGTACTCGGCATTTTCGGAGCGATCGCCCTGTGCGGCGGCTTCCGCAACCGCGACGGTCACCCGCGGCCGCTCGTCGTGCCAAAGCCGCTCGAGTTCCTCGCGCAAGCGGCGGGCTCCCTCGGGAGTTATGTACTGGGAGCCCGGCTGAACGGGCGGTCGATATCTTGACACGTTGCAATAAATCTACCGATATTCAAGGACGTGAACCAGGTATAGAGCAACCGTAATCGACTGAGCGGTCGCTCACAGATTGCGCGCGCCGTCAATCTTAAGCTCTGTACCCATGAGCGTTAAATATTACACCCACTTTATTGCGCAGTCGGAAGGAGCGGTCGAGTACAACGAATACCGAGGCGTCGTCGAACTGCTCGACCGCGCGGGCAGCGTCGAAGGCGATCGCGATATCGCGCGCATGCTGGCTCGCAGCTTCGATCTCGAGGAAACCGACATTCAAGTTTTGCAGTGGGACCATTTGCACTGAGGTCCCGGCCAGGAATCCCCTAGCGGGCTTTACTTCCCTTCATTGAAGTCCGCATCTCCGCCCCGAGCTCATCACTCGGGGCTTTTTTTTTGCCGTGTTAAACTCGACGTTCAACGCCCCCCAATCAGAGGGGTCAGGAGGGGATTCATGCGCAAATTGGGTTTCGGGGTGGCTGCGGTCGCCGTCATGCTGTTATCGGGTTGCGGCTACAACGCCATGCAGAGCCAGGACGAACAGATCAAGGCCGCCTGGTCCGAAGTCGTGAACCAATACCAACGCCGCGCCGACCTCATTCCCAATTTGGTCAATACCGTTAAAGGCTACGCGGCGCAGGAGAGTTCGGTGCTGCTGGGAGTCACCGAAGCGCGCGCCAAAGTGGGTTCGATTCAAGTGACGCCCGAACTCGTCAACGACCCGGAGGCGTTTGCGAAGTTTCAGGCGGCGCAAAGCCAATTGACCAGCGCTTTGTCGCGCCTCTTGGTGGTCACGGAAAATTATCCGCAATTGAAATCGGATCAGAATTTTCGCGATCTGCAGGCCCAGCTCGAAGGCACGGAGAATCGCATCACCGTGGCGCGCAATCGCTACATCCAGGCGGTGCAGGATTACAACGTGACGGTACGTCAGTTCCCCGGCAATTTGACTGCCATGATCTTCGGCTACAAGCCCAAGCCGAACTTCGCGGTGGAAAATGAGGCGGCCATTGCCAAACCGCCGACGGTGGATTTCGGCGCGGCGCCGACGCCGCCTGCCGCCCCGGCGGCGCCTGCGGCACCCACGCCGGCGCACTAATCATTGCGCCGCATCGCTCGCGCCGCGGCTGGGCTCGCTCTATTGCTGGCGGCATTGTCGCTGCATGCCGAGGGTCCCGTGGCGGTGCCGCCGCTGACCGCGCGGGTCATCGATCTGACGGGCACGTTGTCGGGCGAGGCGGTGACGAGCATCGAGGCCAAGCTCGCCGACCTCGAGGCCCGCAAGGGCAGTCAAATCGCGGTGCTCATCGTCCCGACCACCGAGCCCGAGGACATCGAGCAATACGGCATTCGCGTCGAAGATACCTGGAAGCTCGGCCGTAAAGGCGTCGACGACGGGGCGCTGTTGATTGTTGCCAAGAACGATCGGCACGTGCGAATCGAGGTGGGGCGCGGCCTCGAAGGCGCACTGTCCGATGCCGTCGCAAACCGCATCATCGACGAGTCTG
>Ga0302319_10009134_pt1 | contig 19144 bp, 14 predicted proteins | sample Bog_T0_2_FD_203319 | JGI IMG/M metagenome (GOLD analysis project Ga0302319, IMG submission 203319) | Peat permafrost microbial communities from Stordalen Mire near Abisko, Sweden - Bog_T0_2 | ecosystem: Environmental > Terrestrial > Soil > Wetlands > Peat | place: Sweden: Abisko, Stordalen Mire... | reverse complement strand
CCTACGCCACCCGCGTAACCACAGCCTTCGGTTGCACCAGATCCACCGGCTTCGCATCCGGCATCAACTCCCCGAGCAAATTCGACCACTTGTCATACTCCTCCTGCGAGATCCCGTGCGAAATCCGTACTCCAAACCGGTTGCACAGGTATTCCTCCAGCGGCACCCATTTCCCCTTGTACTGCACCCGCTTGGACCAGGCGCACATCGTGACCAGCGAGTGCAGCTTCCCGATCTGCATCGCGCAGAACGCCACCCCGCCCAGGAACAACACATTGATCGCAGCCAGCGCAATCACCAGGTTCCGGTGAAAATTCGTCCGCGCCTCCGCTTGCTCCAGTTGGCTCGAAATATCCCGCGACTCCTCCTGGCCCAGTGAATCCAGCAATTTCTGGATACGGGCAAGGTCCTGGTCCGCGTCGGCCATCGTCGCTGCCGCCGCCGTCACGGGCTGCTCGGCAGGCTTTCCTTCCAGCACCCGCCCGATCTGCGTCAGCTTCGTATGCACGAATTGCCGCAACCCCTGCGCGTGCGCCAGTTTGTTCGTTACCTCGTAATCCTCATTTACGAGACGATCCATGCTCGTATCCACATCCTTGGACGCCGCCCGATAGTCCGAAAGGTACGTCGCATTCCCCGTGTCCAGGTACTCCTGCCGCGAATCCTGCGCCCGCTTCAGCGCACGGTTCACTTCGCTGATCAAATGCACCCGGCTCGTTTGGCTGAACGCGCTCGTGGAGAAGGACATATCCGCGAGGTGATCGGTCACCACCGCCACCGCAAACATGCATAGAATGGTGAGCACTGCGATTCCAATCAGGAGTCGCATGGGTGTTAGAAGGGCCGGACGCATCAGTCTGGGTTTATAAAAGACCCAATCCAGATGAGCATGACCGATGCCATGCAGTTTTCTATGGCAGCCAACTAGTCCACCCGCCTCGCCCGCCCAGGCGAACACGCCGGGCACAGCCCATACAGCGTCATCTCGTGATCCTCCACCAGGAACCCTCCCGGGATGATCGTCCCCTTCGCAAGGTGCAACGGGCACACCTCCAGGTCGTACACATTCTTGCAGCGCCTGCATTGGAAATGATCGTGGTGCCCAAGCCCTGAGCGCTCGTAACAAGTCTGTCCATCCGGCAGGATGACCGTCTTGACGCGGTTGGACTCCAGCAAAAGATTCAGCGTCCTGTAAACCGTCGCGATTCCCAGCGTCCCCAGTGCCGCCTGCGCCCGCTCAAGGATCTGCTGGATCGACACAGGTCCCTTCGCCTCGCTGATGGCCTGGAGGATGGCATCGCGCTGCCGGGTATGTCGCTGGCCTAGGGTGGCTGGCACGGGCCCAACCTAACGGCCCTCCGCGCATGCGCGCAAGGCAAACGGCGCCTACGGAGGCGTGACCTCGTAGATCGCCCAGCTCCCGTCGGCAAACCCGAGTTCATAGGCGAGGTTGCCCGTGCTCGCGTCGAAGCTGCGGCTTTGCCCAATCGCGCCCGGCACCACCTCGAAGATATTAATCCGCGTGACCGTCTCGACCGTGTCGTGCGGATCGATCGCTTCACCCTTCACCACCACCCGGGTCAATGTGCCGTCCCAATCGGCCCAGATCCCCTCGTCCTCGCTGTGCGGCAGACCCCACAGGTTCGCGAGGAAGACCGGCCCTGTCGCATCCGGCAACACCATTTGATCGAACGCCGCAAACACCCCGCCGCCCGGCGCGGCCGAGCCTTGCTGGGCAATCTCCGTGAGCGTTCCGCTTGTCGTGGCCCAGATGCCCCACTGTTTCGCCCAGTTGATTCCTTCCACTCCCGGCTTGAGCACCCCGACGAACGCAACCGCCCCGTTATTGTTGAGAACAGGATCTGCAAACCTCCAGAACAGGCCCGCGGTCCCGGTGCCCGTGGGATCCGGCGCCGTGGCGCCCGCCTGCGCGATGAATCCACTATTGATGCCGGACGCCAGGTAGATCCCCGCGGCATTCGATGCATTGATGCCGGTGCCTGAGACAGTGGCGAAAAACGCCTCGTCACCGCTGGCATTGATCGCCGGCTCATCAAACGAGTGAAACGTCGCGCCCAGGAGCCCTGGAACGGCCGTCCCGGTTTCCGCAACCAGGCTTTCATCGAAGCCGCCGGTCCCTGGCGCGAAGGCCGCGATGCTCGACGTCGTTGCGGATTCCAGCGGCCCGAAAATCGTCACGTTCCCGTTCACCGTATCCAGCGAGCGGCTTTGCCCGGCCACATACGGGAGCGGAATGAAGGCGCCGAAACTCGGGGCGGATAGCTGGCCACTTTTGCCCCTGTAAACGAGGAGGTCCAGATTGCCGCTGGCGTCCGTGCTGAAGAGGCCCATCGTCTGAATCCCGGCCCCGGCCAGCCCGGCGAGCAGTGTCACACCACCCGCGTCGTTGACCCCGATCTGATCGACGCTGCTGAAGATCACCGGCGCCGGGAAAGCAGCGCCGGTCGGTGCGGTCTGGCCTGTGCGGGCGACCAGGGTGGTGGTGCCGCTCGTGTATAGCCATACCCCCGCGGAGTTGGGCCTGACCCCACCGCCGGGCTTGAGCGTGCCAATGAAGGCCAGCGCTCCGCTCCCGCTGAGGACCGGGTCGGAGAGGGTTGCAAAGAGCGCCCCATTCGCGCCGGGCGCCGGGGTGCCGGTACTGGCGACAATCGTTGTCGTCGTCCCGGAGTAGAGGAGGACGGCGGTGGTGACCTGGGTGGGGCTGGCGGTTGATGACAGGATCGCTCGAAAGGTGACATCTCCAGCGGAATCGACTGTGGGGCTCCCGGCGTAGAGCAGACGATAGGGGCCCACGAGGTCCCCGTTGGAGGCGATCCGGGCGCCTTGGGGGGAGTAGTACACCTTGGCCTCGGAGTCAATCAGGCCGGTGACGTTCGCGAGGGTCTCGCTCGAGGGAGAGATGTCGAGGGAGTTATAGGCGATGTCGCAATCGATGGTCGAGGGGGAGGCCAGGCCCAGTGGCGGGAATTCGCCGCTGAGATGGTTGAAGTCAAGGTAGAGCTCGGTCAGCAGGGTCAGGTTGGCGATTGTGGTTGGGATGGGGCCGGTGAGCTGGTTGTACTGGAGCTCCAGGGAGGTAAGCGCGGTGAGGTTTCCGAGGGACGACGGGATGCTGCCGCTTAGCTGGTTGTGAGACAGGTTTAGCGACGTGAGCAGCGTGAGGTTTCCGAGCGAATCAGGAATGGTGCCCGAGAGTTGGTTGCCTTCGAGCGTTAACTCAGTGAGTTGAGTCAGGTTCCCGAGCGCATTGGGAATGCTGCCGCTGAACTGGTTGTCGTGAAGGATGAGTTGGGTGAGTCCGACCAGGTTTCCGAGCGAATCTGGAATGTTCCCGGAAAGCTGATTGTGGGAGAGGTTCAACTCCGTAAGAAACCCAAGATTCCCAAGGGAAGCCGGGATGGGGCCGCTGAGCTGGTTGTCATTGAGGAGCAGTGTTGTGAGAAAGACAGACCCGATCGGATCCGGAATGCTCCCCGTGAGCCGGTTCTGCTGGAGCACAAGTTCCGAGAGCGGAAGGGTTCCAATCGCAGCGGGTACGCTGCCGGTGAGCTGGTTGTACCCGAGGTGCAAAATCGAAAGCTGGGACAAGTTCCCGATCGTAGCGGGGATGGGCCCCGTAAGACTGTTCTGCCCCAGGTAGATGAACTGCATTTGCGAAAACGCCCCGACGGATGAGGGGATGCTCCCTCGCAAGTTATTGGCGGTAAGCCCGAGCCCGATGACGTGCCCGCCGTCGGTGGAGACGCCGTGCCACGGGTATGCGTTGGGGTCCAGCCAACCTGTGTGATCCTTCCATGCCGGGCCGCCGGTGCTGTAATAAAGGCCGATCAACGCGATGTATTCGGACGCCGGAATCCGTGCCGCCAGCCCCGGGCCGGTAGCACGGGCTGAGCCGTTCAGTAGATAGCCAATCGCAACGATGAGGGCCAGCATGGCCCGGATCGGTTTTCTCCCGCAGAGGCGCGGTGGCTCGGAGGTTTTTCCTTTCATCCAGAGATCCTCCGCGTCCCTGCGCCTCCGCGGGAGAAAACCCTCCTCCAGACCATTCACGCAGCGGGTTTTACGGTCGATCGGCATATTCTATTATTTCGTTAATAGGCTTGTGGTGAGATGGTTACGTGTGAAAATCGGAGTAGAAGTTGGCACTCTTCGGGATCGCCGGAAAACGGCGAACTACGGCGGGCTGGGGCGGTATGGGGGGGCGTGCATTAAGGTCACTATGTACACTAATGAGCATTTGTCAACCAGGGCTTTTCACTTTGCACGCTTTTCACTTCCAAATCATTTGCATCGGCCTGCGAGCTTGCACACGAACCCCCTCCGATCCAAGCTGACCCCTACAGCGCATCATGGCCAGCCGGCAGATCCCGGCAAGCCGCAAGCGCCAAACCCCGCGGAACATGAATCAATTCTTCACGATTTGTTGCGTGGCCCGAAGGGCGCCATAACCCAAATGGCACCATGAGGGAATGGACGTAACCATGACGCCTGGGCGCGACTCTGCGGCATTTCGTTATGGAATTGCCGTTTTCAGTGTTGGCCTGGCGCTATGGCTTCGGCTGCTTCTCGACCCGCTGGTGGGCAACGGATATCCCTTCGCCACATTTTTCTTCGCAATCCTGCTCACGACATCTCTTGGGGGCATCCGCGCCTCGCTGCTGGCGGTCGTTCTCGGCGGCGTTGTCGCAGACTATTTTCTGCTCCCGCCCCGCAGGAGTTTCACACTTGCGACTTCGGATGAGCGCGTAGGAATGGCCCTCTACGTTTGCACGGGCATTGGGATCGCGGCGCTGGGAGGTGCGATGGGTAGGGCGCGCAGGGGTGCCGAGGCGGCGGAAGCGGCCTTGCGCGATAGCTACGGAAGCCTGGAGGCCCGCGTTGCGGAACGCACCGCAGAGTTGGCGGCCAGCCGCAAGCTGATCCAGCAAAGCGAACTGCGCATGGGTGGCATCGTCAATTCCGCGATGGACGCCATCATCAGCGTCGATTCCGCACAACGCGTGGTTTTGTTCAATGCCGCCGCCGAAAAAATGTTCCGTTCTCCGGCCGCGGAGGCCATGGGCCAATCGCTCGACCGGTTCATCCCGGGCCGTTTGCGGGAGCGACACGCACGGCACATTGTGACCTTCGGGGAAACCGGAGTCACCTCGCGCTCCATGACTTCGCTGGGAGCGCTGAGCGGTCTCCGCGCCGATGGCGAGGAATTTCCCATCGAGGCGTCCATCTCCCAGGTTGAAGTAGCGGGGGAGAAGGTTTTCACGGTAATCCTGCGCGATATCACCGCGCGCAAGGAAGCCGAGGCGGCGGCGCGGGATCGCGAGGAACGTTTCCGCGCCTACGTGGAGCAGGCATCGGACTCGATGTTCGTGCATGATTTTTCCGGGCGACTTACGGAGGTGAACCGGCAGGCGTGCGCCTCGCTGGGCTACAGTCGCGAGGAGCTCCTGGGCATGAGCGTGCCGGATATCGAAATCGACTTCGACCTGCCCCGGGCGCAGGCCGTTTGGAGTGAGATTCTTCCCGACCAGACTTTTACCCTCATGGGGCGCCAGCGCCGCAAGGACGGGTCGGTCTTCCCGGTGGAGGTCCGGTTCGGATGTTTCGACCTCAAGGGGGAGCGGCGGTACCTGGGCATGGCGCGCGATATCACCGAGCGTATGGAGATCGAGGAAAAGCTGCGGGACGCCAAGGAGAACCTCGAGCTCAAGGTTACGGAACGGACCGCTCAACTCCTTGAGGCCAAAGAACGCGCCGAGTCCGTCGCCCGGCTTAAATCCGAGTTCCTGGCCAACATGTCCCACGAGCTGCGCACTCCGCTCAACGGTGTGATCGGCTTCTCCGAGATGCTGGTCGATGAGAAAGCGGGCCCGCTCAATCCGAAACAAAAGGAATATCTCACCGACGTCCTCAACAGCGCGCGCCATCTCCTGCAACTCATCAACGATGTGCTCGACCTGGCCAAGATCGAGGCCGGCAAGTCCGAATTAACCCCGGAAAACTTCCTGCTGGCGAATGCGATCGGGGAAGTTTGCGCAGTCGTCAAAGGGATCTCGCAGAAAAGGAGGGTGATCCTCAGCTGGTCTGTCGCGCCTGAGCTTCGGAGCGTCACACTCGATCAGAAGAAATTTAAGCAAATCTGTTACAACCTGCTGTCCAACGCGGTGAAGTTCACCGATGCCGGCGGCAGCGTGGATATCCGGGCTCTCGGCCGCGAGGACGCATGTTTCGAGGTCCAGGTAACGGACACGGGGATCGGGATCAAAGAGGAAGACATGCAGCGGCTCTTCCGTGACTTTGAGCAACTGGAAGCCGGCGCCGGCCGGCGCTACGGCGGGACCGGCCTCGGCCTGGCGCTGACAAAGAAACTCGTCGAGGCCCACGGCGGCGCCATCACCGTAGAAAGCGAGCCCGGCCGCGGCAGCACCTTCTCGGTCATTTTACCGATCGTTTTTCACGGGGAATGAAAGGCGGGATTCACCGGGATTCACCGGGTTTCGCGCAGAGGCACAGCGCAGTAGGGCCGCAACCAAACCTCGTTAAATGGATTAACTGCGGATTTCATCCCGCGGTTGCGGGAGGCAAGGATGCAGAATCTGGATATCCGTGTAAATCCGTGCCATCCGTGGTTGAAAACCGGCCACCATCCCCACGGTGACCCGCATCCCGCGAATGCAGGGCTTGCCGCCCATGACTTTGGGATCGTGTGGGATGCGCTCGAAGCCGTGCATGCCGGGTATTCTGCTTCAACGGGGCCGCGCTCGCAAGAAGTGCGTCCCCGCCGAGGCCAGGGCTTTCAAAGCGGTGACCAAGCTGTCAGATTAGCACTTCAAAACATCATCCAACGGTTCCTTTCATGCCCGGATTCGAACAATTCGAGTTAGCCTTTCCAGAGGGTTCACCAGAACCGGAGGCAGCGGCGCGTTGGCGGGCGGAGTGGATGCGGGCTGCCGAGGATTTGTGCTGGCGTCTGGCGGTGCCGCTGCATCACTACACGGAGGTGCGGCTGACTCAGGGGCCGGTCTTGCGTGGGAGGCTCTGTCTCGACGAGGAGCAACTCTGGCCGGACGGAGACCGTCACCGGCTGGTCTTGCGGATCGGCCAGGCCACTTTCCGGCTGGGCGAAATGGAATCGGTCCTGCGCCTGGACGATTCGGCAGGCGGCTCGGGTTCGCCAGCCTCCTGATTGGCTCTCCAGTAAATCCCCGTTGACTGCCGAAGCGCTTTGCCCGCTCCCCAACCTCGATCTCTTGGTGCTCGACCTGGGATGGTATCACGATCAGTTGGGATGAACCGTACCGGAGCAGCCGCCATCCGAGACCATCGCCTGACAGCCAGCACTGATTTCCCTTTCCCCTTTATGAGACGCTTGACCGATGAAAACGGTGACTCTGGACGAGATAACCTCGCAAGGGGCGGATTCTTTCCTGCCTGCATGCCGGGGACGCAGTGACCATTCTCCAGGACGGAGCACCCTTATAGGGGCGATGGCGTTTAGTTAGGGTATAAAATACCAATCAACAGGCACTTCCGCTGAGTCCCGCAGGGACGACCCGAAAATAGCCCCGGGTTTTAACCCGAGGTTGACGCCGCCCAAAGGCCACACCATCTCGATTTCAAAGCCGCGCCTCCCTCACCGACGCCAGAACTGTAAAGGCCGCAGCAACTACCGCGCGGAACCCATGGACGTGGCATCCCGGCCACCATCTCCCCAGTGACCCGCTTCCGTTCCGCGAAGTGTCTCATTTTACCCCTTCGTTCGATATAATCCATCCTCCTCACCGTAAGGCCGGAGGCTTGCCTAACATCAAGACCCTGAAAGGCGTCAAAGCCTGTAGGAGTCTGTTGAATGATTGGGGTGGGTCGCGCGAGGCCAGCTTGGGCCATATGGCAAAGCGCGAACGACGCGCATCCCCTCATGGGGCTGTAAGGAGCGAGCAACGCCGCCAGATGGCCCAAGATGACCTCGCCCGGAGGGTTGCGTCGATTTTTGGGCTGTGCGGTGTTGCTTCTCGGTCACAGACCCACGAGGGGTATGCTTTGCTGGCACCCTCCGGTGCCACCCTGCGGGCTGCCTGCGGCAGGCTGTCTCGCTCCGCTTGGCTCTCGTCGCGCCTTGCACAGCCCAAAAATCGACGCAACGCGACCCTCCCCAATCATTCAACAGGCTCCTGGCCGGGGGTTGAGGATGCGGTCGAAACCCCCGGTAGCCGTCCCACACGGACACACCATCTCGATTTCAAAACCGCGCCTTCCTCACGGACGCGAGAGCTATAAAGGCCGCAGCAACTACCGCGCGGAACCCATGGACGCGAGCATCCGGGGGCCACCGTTCCCCCGTGACCGGCGTCGGTTCCGCGCGGTGTCTCATTTTACCCCTTCGTTCGATATAATCCATCCTCCTCACCGTAAGGCCGGAGGCTTGCCTAACATCAAGACCCTGAAAGGCGTCAAAGCCAATAGCCGGGGGTTGAGGATGCGGTCGAAACCCCCGGTAGCCGTCCCACACGGACACACCATCTCGATTTCAAAACCGCGCCTTCCTCACCAACGCCAGAACTGTAAAGGCCGCAGCAACTCCTGCGCGGAACCCATGGACGCGAGCATCCGGTGGCCACCATCTCCCCAGTGATCCTGCATCCGTTCCGCGCGGTGCCTCATTTGGCCCCGTCGTTCGACGGGAAAAACATTGCAATGACCCGTGGCACCCATTTTCGCCTTTGCCCGGCCCGCGCACGCCCATACCATGACGCGGCCTATGCAATGGATCGCCCCCGCGGAGAAGGACACGGCCAGTACCACCCTGGAGAAGCGCCTCTGGGACGCTGCGGACCAGTTCCGCGCCAATTCCGGCCTCAAGGCCCAGGAATACTCCGCCCCTGTCCTCGGTCTCATCTTCCTCCGGTTCGCGGAGGTCCGCTTCGCCATCCAGCGCGCCGCCCTGGAGAAGGCCGGCGGCTCCTCCCGGCGCGTCTCCCGCGTCGATGACCCCTCCGCCTACCACGCGGAGGGCATCCTGTATCTGCCTGCCGAGGCCCGCTTCGATTACCTGCTCACTCTCCCCGAGTCGGAGAACATCGGCGCCCGGGTCAATGCCGCCATGCGGGACATCGAGAAGCACAACCCCCAGCTCGCCGGCGTCCTCCCCAAGACTTACAACCTCTTCACCAGCACCCTTCTCAAGGAACTGCTCAAAAAAGTCTCAGAAATCCCCGCCACGCTCGATTACGACGCCTTCGGGCGCATCTACGAGTACTTCCTCGGCGAGTTCGCCATGAGCGAGGGCCAGGGTGGCGGCGAGTTCTATACTCCCAGCAGCATTGTCCGCCTTCTCACGGAAATTATAGAGCCCTACCACGGCCGCATCCTCGATCCCGCCTGCGGCTCCGGCGGCATGTTCGTCCAGAGCGCCCGGTTCGTCGCGGAACACAAAAAGAACCCCGCCGCAGAACTCTCCATCCATGGGGTTGAGAAAACCGACGAAACCGGACGCCTCTGCCGGCTCAACCTCGCCGTCCATGGCCTCGAAGGCGAGATCCGCCACGGCGGCAACGTCAACAGCTACTACGACGATCCTCACTCCGCCACCGGCCGGTTCGACTTCGTCCTCGCCAATCCTCCCTTTAACGTCAACGCCGTGGACAAGGAGCGGCTCAAGGACTCTGTCGGCCCCGGCCGCCGCTTCCCCTTCGGTATGCCGCGCACGGACAATGCCAATTACCTTTGGATTCAGCTTTTCCACTCCGCCCTCAATGCCAAGGGCCGTGCCGGGTTCGTCATGGCGAACTCCGCCGCTGACGCCCGCTCCTCTGAACAGGAAATCCGGCGGCAGATCATCGAGAGCCGCACCGTGGACGTGGTGGTTGCCGTTGGCCCAAACATGTTCTACACGGTTACGCTCCCCTGCACGCTGTGGTTTTTTGATAAGGGCAAGACCACAAGCCCGCGCGCCGACAATGTCCTCTTCATCGATGCCCGGCACATTTTCCGCCAGGTGGACCGCGCACACCGGGAATGGACAGCCGCGCAGACCGGCTTCATTGCCAACCTCGTCCGACTCTACCGTGGCGAGGATCTCGACTTCACCCTTGGCGCCGCCGACGCCCGCTCAAAGCTGGAAGAAATCTTCAGCAAGAAGCCGGGTTACGCCGACGTACCCGGCTTGTGCCGCGCTGCAACGCTCAAGGAAATAGAAGCTCAAGGCTGGTCACTCAACCCTGGCCGTTACGTTGGCGTGGCCCCAGGTAAAGCCGTGAGCGACGAGGATTTCAAGGTTCAACTCGAAACGCTAAACGAGGAACTCGAAGGTCTCAACGCACAAGCGCGCAACCTTGAGCAAACCATCGCCGACAATGTGGCGGAGATTTTGGAGGCGTGACGATGGTGGTCAATGGAATTACAGAATGGAGGCGTGAGCGGCTTGAGGACATCTGCGTTCAAATCACGGATGGAAAGCACGGCGATTGCCAGGACGATCCAAGTTCTGGCTTCTACTTTCTTAGCTGCAAAGATGTTGCCAACGGGAAGTTGAATTACGCGGGAGCACGCCAGATCATAAAAGCAGACTTCGTTGATACTCACAGACGAACAAAGTTTGAGCCGGCTGACATTTTAGTCACCAATAGCGGAACCATTGGCCGTATGGCCTTCGCACCGGATAACGAATTAACACGGCGGACAACATTTCAAAAGAGCGTCGCAATTTTGAAGCCGAAGCCCCGGGGTGTTGACCCGCGTTTTCTTTACTACGCGCTTCAATCGGACATTCACCGGTTGATCGAATTTGCGGGCGGCACGGCCCAGAAGAATTTACTTCTTCGTGACCTCCGGGCTTTTGAAGTAGTCGTCCCCACCCTTCCGGCACAGCGGCGGATTGCGGGCATCTTGGCGGCTTATGACGGTCTGATCGAGAACAGCCAACGGCGCATCCGAATCTTGGAGGAGATGGCCCGCGTTCTCTACCGCGAGTGGTTCGTCCACTTCCGTTTCCCCGGCAACGAAAGTCTCCCGCGCCGCCCTTCTCCACTCGGCTACATACCCCAAGGCTGGAAGATTTCTGCGCTCGGTGACTTGATTCAATTCAAGTCAGGCTTCGCATTTAAGAGTGGAACCTTCTCTGCGGACGGTGAACATCGCTTGGTCACCATCAGAAACGTACAGGACGGCGCGTTCAACCCTGAGTCGGAAAACCGGATGACTGAGCTGCTTGGAAACCTACCGCCTCACTGTTTGCTCAAAGATGGCGACATCCTCCTTTCGCTGACCGGCAACGTGGGCCGCGTGTGCCTTGTCTATAATGGCCCTTTCTTACTAAACCAGCGGGTCGCCAAGCTGGTCCCTGTTGAGGATTTCGACTGGGCCATCACCTATTGCATCTTCCGCGAACCAGAGATGCGGATGAAGCTGGAGCAACTCTCAAACGGCGTCGCCCAGCAAAACCTCAGTCCTGTTCTGGCCTCCAAGATGGAGTTCACACTCCCGCCGCGAGAACTCCGCCAGCGATTCGCAGACTTCACTGAGCCGATGTTGCGGAGAGTCGTTCAGCTTTACATCACAATCCAAAATCTCCGCCGCACCCGCGACCTGTTGCTGCCACGTCTGCTGTCCGGGCAAATCCCTCTGGATGTCTCCGCCGCCGAGGACACTGCCATCACTATGGCGCCAGCCCGCTCCGAGACCGAGTATGAGCCTGAGGAACCTGCGCTACGGGTGGCAGAGGAGAGTCCAGCATATCGCCCGGCCAATGGCGCTCACGCCGTCGAGAGTGACGGCCACAATGGTTCCGCGGTATCCCCGATGCCGATTGATCAGACCGGCCGCACGGAGGTGCTCCAGGTCATCCGACAGGTCTTCAGTGAAGGACCGCCCCGAGACCGTGACGCCGCCATCCGCGAGGTTGCCCACGCGCTCGGCTATCGCCGCACTGGGGCGCGCATCCAGGAAATCCTGCACACCGACCTCCTCACCGCCGTCCGTCGCGGCATCCTCGAAAACACGGGCGGCGAACTGCACCTACTCACCCCCTCGATCACCGACTACGAGCGCGACTTCCTCAAGCAGCAATTCCTCGCTGCCATCGGTCGCACCTGGCTCGACCGCGACGACGCCATCCGTGATTTCTGCCGCTGGCTCGGCTTCGCCCGCACCGGCCCCGTCATCGAAGACACCGCTCGCTCCCTCATCAACGGCCTCCTCCGTGAGCAACGCCTTGAGGCCGATGGTCCAAACCTCATCCGGCGTACCCCATGAACGCCTGCGCATCGCATTCCCGGCGGGCAGGAGCTTAATCTGCAAGGCCTCGCATTTACCCAGTGAGGCGACACCGGGAATTGGCAGGCTGGATTCAATTGAGTGGAGAACCGCCATGTAGCGCAAGTCCCTCATTGCCAGAACCTTCTTATTTAAGTAGAAAAAGTCCCGGATGAAGCCATGGATGACGAAAGCCCTGGAGTTGCTCCAAGCGAGCTTGGAGCCTCCGAAGCACGAGTTGAACGAGCTGGACTGGAAAGCTGCGCTTTCAACGGACAAAAAGCGGTTGACGGAGCACCTCTCCGCATTCGCAAATCAAGGAGGCGGAGGCTACCTGGTATTCGGAGTGGATTCAACGGGCATCCCGAGAGGCGTGGATGAGGCGACGCTCGAAGCGACGGTGAATCAACTGGCAAATCTCGGGCGCGCCGGGCTGGAGCCACCAATCGCGCTGGACCATGCGGTGGGTGACTATGACTCAGCACGGTTGTTGTTCATCCATGTGCCTGAGGCCGCTGTAAAACCGGTACATCTACGTGGGAAGAGCCTCGAAAACGCCTTCATTCGCTCCGGGGGCACAACGCGCTCGGCGTCACGGCAGGAGATCGGGGCCATGATGCTGCACAGCCGTACCCCGCGTTGGGAGACCAAAGGTGAGGTGGTACTGCTTTCCCGGCTGCGCACGGCGTTGGAACGGCTAAATCCCTTTCTTCCGCCCGAAGCCCTTATAGCCCAGGTCGACGAATTGACCCGCAACCGCTTAGCGATGAGTTTGCGGGTGTTCACGAATACCGGCATGTTCATGTAGCCGGGAACAGTCATAATCCATGAACATCCAACAAGTCTCTAAGGCTGCCCTGGAGAAAGCTCTGGCCGCAAAGCTGGAGGCGTTGCTGTCCAGTGTGGAGTGGTTGGAGATAATCCGCTCGTGGGTAACCGCCGGGGAACGAGTGGCGCTTACCTGTTTCGAACGACTTCCACAACAGTGCCACCGTCACTGCGTCGCCGAGGCGCTGGAGCGGCTGGGCGCCGGGGTGTTGCCACTGAGGCATCTATGAAGATGCTGTGTTGCCAGTTTTCACTATATATGCCATTTTCACCGCGTGGTGAAAACGACTGAAACACTGAAAGAAGGCGATTTTGAACCGCGATTCGAGGCATTGTTGCGCGAATTGGTGGGGCGCGCGCCGTTCTTGAAACTGGTTTCGCTCAGGAAGCAGGCGCCACTTTCTCCCAAGTCGCCCGACCGGGCCGATCTGCTGGCACAGGTGACGGCTGGCGACCGAAAGTGGACGCTGGTGGTGGAGGTGAAGCGACTCGGACAACCACGCGAGGTGCGGACCGCGGTGCTGCAACTGGAGCGTTACCTGAGGTGTTTGCCTGCAAACGTGGCGCACTACGGGTTGCTGGCCGCCCCGTTCATCTCGAAGGAGTCGGCCAGGATTTGCACAGAGGCAGGGATTGGCTACGCGGATTTGGCGGGGAATGCCCGGTTGTCGTTCGGCCAGGTATTCATCGAGACGCACGGAGCGGAGAATCCGTTTCGGGAAAAGCGGGAAACCCGGTCGCTCTTTGCCCCCCGGGCGGCGCGGGTGTTGCGGGTCTTGCTGCAGGGACCGCTGCGTCCGTGGAAGGTGACGGAACTGGCGGAAGCCTCGCGGGTAAGCCTCGGCTGGGTGAGCGCCGTGCGGCAGCAATTACTGGGGCGGGAGTGGGCAGCGGAAGTGCCGGGCGGCCTGCGGTTGACCAAGCCAGGCGCGCTGCTTGATGCCTGGGCGAAGGCCGATGATTGGAACAAGCGGACGCGGACGCGGGAGTATTCGCTGCTGGTGACGGAGCCGGCGGAGGTTGGAGCCCGGGTTCATGTCCTTCTGGGGGAAAAGAGGCACGCGTTTACACAGTGGTTCGCCGCGGCATTGCGGCATCCTCACACCACGCCGCCCCTGATCACCGCGTATGTGGAGAATTTTCCAGATGAGGCGCTGCTTGAGAACGCGCTGCTCGCGCGGCGGGTGGAAAGCGGCGGGAGACTTCGCCTTGTAGTGCCTCGGGATGAAGGAGTGCTTAATCCGCTCCAGACGGCGCAGGGGCTGACGCTGGTGTCTGATGCGCAGATTTACCTCGATCTGATCCGCGCTGGGCTGCGCGGTGATGAAGCAGCGGCGGAGCTGAGGAAGTGGCCGGACTTTGCGGGAGGTTGGGCTTGAGCAAGCATGAGACATTCGCGGAGTATCCGCCCCGCGGCCTCGCGGCTGCGGAAACCGCACTGCTGACTATCTGGCCAACACTCAACCGTTACCACGATGATCTGGTGCTGGTGGGTGGATTGGCGGTGCACCACCTTACCCGGCCGGCGGCCGGCGGCTGGCCTGGCGCGGTGACAATGGATGTGGATTTCGGCATCGCGCTGGCAACGGCAGGAGGGCAGTATGGAACGATCCAGTCCGATCTCGGCGGTCTTGGGTTCGAATCTGATAGGACACACCGGAATCGACTGGTGCGGGAGGTGGAGGGCATGGCGCTGTATGTGGATTTCCTGACAGAAGCCCCGCCTGCGACGAGCGGCACGTGCATGGTGGAAGATGTGGTGGCCAGCGTGGTGCCCGGCATCAACAGGGCGCTGGAATCGCGCCGGAAAGTGAGGGTTTCAGGTCGTGATATATACGGGTCCACTCGGACTTGTGATCTGGCGGTGGCTGGCATCGGCCCGCTTCTGGTGCTGAAATTGAACGCCTTCGGTGGGCCGACAGGCCGCCGTCACCCAAAGGATGCCTACGACGTACTCTTGGCCGTGACCTCATTCGTTGACGGACCGGAGGCTGCCATAGGTGCATTTCGGGCGGAGGAGCAACTCGGAAACCCCGGTTACGCCACGGCGGTGGAAGCACTGCGCCAAGATTTTAGCTCCGTTGACGCTGACGCACCGATCCGCGCCGGGGAGTTCCTGCGAGGGACGGTGCAATACCAGGAGCGTGCTCGCGAAGAACTGGTGACGGCAGCAAGGTATTTGCTTGGCAACTAAACCCATGTCCCACGCCTACACCGAAGACCAACTCGTCGAGCAGCCCGCCATCGGGTTATTCGCGGAGCTTGGCTGGAAAACGGTGTCGGCGTTGGAGGAGACTTTCGGCTCCAGCGGTACATTGAAGCGGGAGACCAAAGGTGAGGTGGTACTGCTTTCGCGGTTGCACACGGCGTTGGAGCGGCTGAATCCCCTGCTTCCGCCCGAAGCCCTCATAGCCGCCGTCGATAAATTGACCCGCAACCGCTCCGCAATGAGCCTGGAGGCTGCGAACCGAGAGGTGTACCTATTCCTCAAGGAGGGCATCAAAGTATCCGTAGCCGACTGGGAGCGTGGCGGGCAGAAGATTGAACGGGTGCAGGTCGTGGACTGGGAGAACCCCGCAAACAACGACTTCCTGCTGGTCAACCAATTCAGCGTGACCGGGGCACTCTACACCTGCCGGCCGGATTTGGTGGGGTTCGTCAATGGGCTGCCGCTGGTGGTAATCGAATTGAAGAAGCCAGGGGTGCCGGCGCGGGCGGCATTCGACGAGAACCTGACCCATTACAAGGAGCAGATCCCGGCACTCTTCTGGTATAACGCCCTCCTCGTTGCCTCCAATGGCACCGACAGCCGCGTGGGCTCGTTGACGGCGGATTGGGGGCGGTTCTTCGAGTGGAAGCGTATCGAGCGCGAAGATGAACCCCGCAGGGTTTCCCTTGAAGTGATGATCCGGGGCACGTGCGACAAGGGCCGCCTAATGGATCTTCTGGAGAACTTCACGCTCTTCTCGGAGCACAAGGCCGGGCTTGTGAAGATCATCGGACAAAACCATCAGTTCCTCGGGGTCAACAATGCCATCGTCTCCATGCTGGCGGCGCGCCAGATGGGCCATGGCCGCGGCGGCGTCTTCTGGCAGACCCAGGGGAGCGGCAAGAGCTACTCCATGGTCTTCTTCGCCCAGAAGGTCCTGCGGAAGCTTCCCGGCAACTGGACTTTCGTCGTGGTGACCGACCGGGTGGAGCTGGACGACCAGATTGCCACCACCTTCAAGGCCACGGGCGCCGTGAGCGAGGCCGAGGGGGACGAGTGCCACGCCACCAGCGGGGCGCACCTCCGGGAACTATTGCGGGGCAACCACCGCTACGTCTTCACCCTCGTCCACAAGTTCCAGACGCCGCTTGAAGGCGGGCAGATGCCCGTGCTCTGTGACCGCTCGGACGTGATCGTGATGACCGACGAGGCCCACCGCAGCCAGTACGACACCCTGGCTCTAAACATGCGCGCGGCTCTGCCGAAGGCGCTCTTCCTCGCTTTCACCGGCACCCCGCTCATCGCCGGCGAGGAACGGACCAAAGACGTTTTCGGCGACTATGTCTCGATCTACGACTTCCAGCAGTCGGTGGAGGATGGCGCCACCGTGCCGCTCTTCTACGAGAACCGCACCCCGGAACTGCAGCTTATCAACCCGGACCTGAACGAGGACATCTACAACCTCATCGAGGCCGCGGAACTCGATCCCGACCAGGAAGCCAAACTGGAGCGGGAATTGAGCCGGCAATACCACATCCTCACCCGCGACGACCGGCTGGAGACTGTGGCCCGCGACATTGTCAGGCATTTCCTCGGCCGCGGGTTCGTGGGCAAGGCCATGGTGGTTTCCATCGACAAGGCGACCGCGCTCAAGATGTACGACAAGGTCCGAAAACATTGGGACGCGGAGATTGCCAGCGTGAAGAAGGACCTGGGGCAATATGAACTCCCCGAGGAGAGGGCAGCGGAACTCCAGCAACGCCTAGGGGTATTGGAGAGTACCGACATGGCGCTGATCGTCTCCCCCGCCCAGAACGAGATCGCGCAGATGCAGAAGCTCGGGCTCGACATCGAGCCGCACCGGAAGCGGATGAATGACTCCGACCCGGCGCTGGATGAGCGGTTCAAGGACGCTTCGGACCCGCTGCGGCTGGTTTTCCTCTGCGCCATGTGGCTGACCGGGTTCGATGCGCCGAGCGTCTCCACGGTTTATCTCGACAAGCCGATGAGGAACCACACCCTCATGCAGACCATCGCCCGGGCGAACCGGGTGTTCCCCGGCAAACACAGCGGCGTGATTGTGGACTATGCCAACGTCTTTGCCTCCCTGGAGAAGGCGCTGGCCATCTACGGGGCGGGCAAGGGCGGCAAGAACCCGGTGAAGGACAAGGCGAAGCTGGTGGAGGAACTTCGCAAGGCCGTGGAGCAGGCGACGGCGTTCTGCGCCACCCATCAGGTGAACCTCCCGGCCATGGAGCAGTTGCCCACCGGGAGCATGGATCGATTGCAGCGGGTGGTGGATGCCGTGGACGCCCTTATATCGCCCGACCCGCTCCGCCGGGAGTTCCTGGGGCACGAGCGCATCGTGACGACCCTGTACGGCGCGGTGAAGCCCGACCCCGCGGCGCTGGAGTTCGCGCCCCGTGTGGCGTGCATCGTGGCCATCGCAGACGCGATCCGGGCCAAGATCAACCCGGACCCGGCGGACATTAGCGAGGTCATGGGGGACATCAACGCGCTGCTGGACGACTCCATTACCGGCATGAAGATCAAGGAGGATGGCCCTCCGGCGCTCGACCTGTCGAAGATCGACTTCGAGGCCCTTGCAAAGCGGTTCAAGCAATCGAAGCACAAGAACACAGACATCGAGGTCCTCAAGGCGGCGGTGCGCGCCCAGATCGAAAAGCTTATCCGCCTGAACCGGACCCGCGCCGACTTCGCCGAGAAGTTCGAGGAGTTGATCGAGTCCTACAACGCCGGCAGCCGAAGCATCGAGGAGCTGTTCGCCGAGCTGGTGAAGCTGAGCCGCGGCCTATCCGAGGAGCAGCAGCGCCATGTCCGCGAGAACATGACGGAAGAGGAGTTGGCCATTTTCGACATCCTGACGCGCCCGGCGCCGGAACTGAGCCCGGAGGAGCGCAACGAGGTCAAAAAGGTCGCGCGCGAACTGCTGACCCGCTTGAAGGAACTCCTCGTCCTGAACTGGCGCCAGAAATCCACCGCCCGCTCCAAGCTCAAGCTCACCATCGAGGACACCCTCGACCTCGGCCTCCCCCGTGCCTACACCCCCGAGGTTTACAAGCAGAAGTGCTCAGCCCTCTTCGAGCACGTGTACGAGAGCTACACGGATCAGTCCGAGAGCGTGTATGCATAGCGTCCGAATCCCCTCAATTTCGCCCAAAAATTCCCACTCCGAAACTTTTTCTACAAAACCATTGACACCACAGTGCGCGCACAAACTGCAACACCCCTCAAAAAGTCAACGGAAATAATACCCTTAGGTACCGCACAATCGGAGGTGGTTAGGATGGAGTTATGGACACATCACTTACTCAATCCGAACCAGGTTCCCGCCCGGCCGAAATCGAACCCACCCGCCGTTCCCGCAACGGCAAAATCGCACGGCTCCCGCGCCTGATCCGTCACCAACTCAACACCCGCATCGAGGACGCCGAGCCAGGCCCCGCTCTCCTCAAATGGCTTAATGGCCTCCCGGAAGTACAAGAACTCCTCGCACGGGACTTCGAGTCCCGTCCCATCAACGAACAAAACCTTTCCGACTGGCGCCAGGGCGGGTTCCGCGACTGGCAGCGCAACCAGGAAATCAATGAACAGGTCCGCCAGCTTATCGATATGTCTGACGAACTCGGCGATACCGCCGATAGCTCCGACATCGCCCGCCGGCTCTCCGACGTCCTCATCGCCCGCCTCTTCGCCGAAACCCGGCAACTCCTCGAAACCTGCACCGATCCTCGCGAGCGGTTCCAGTACATCTGCACGGCCCTCAAGCACGTAAAAGCCCTGCGCCAGGTGGACCAGACCGCCATCCAGGCACAG
>Ga0302319_10009133_pt1 | contig 19145 bp, 16 predicted proteins | sample Bog_T0_2_FD_203319 | JGI IMG/M metagenome (GOLD analysis project Ga0302319, IMG submission 203319) | Peat permafrost microbial communities from Stordalen Mire near Abisko, Sweden - Bog_T0_2 | ecosystem: Environmental > Terrestrial > Soil > Wetlands > Peat | place: Sweden: Abisko, Stordalen Mire... | reverse complement strand
CCTGGTGCGCAACCAGGCGATGTCGGTGGAGACCATGGCCGCGCGTCACGGCCTCTCGCCCGACCACGAGCAGCAGCTGATCTCGCGTCGGGCGGATGTTCGCGAGGCCAATTTCAACCCCAACGAACCGAGAGACGAGAGGGGCCGCTGGGCCCGCGCGGGTTCCACGGGCCCTCTCCCGGCTGGCGACTCGCCCTATCACGACTATCCAGATGACGACGATGATGATGACGACGCGTCCGATTCGGACGGGCCCGAGGACGGGGATCCAGAGGCGATGCCGTCCGACGTGTGGGTCGCGGTGCCGGCGGACTCGGGCGAGCCGGACGCCACTACGCCCGGTCGTCCTAACTCGCCCACGGATGCCGAGGCGAAGCAGAGGGCCAAACAGGACGCCGCGCTCGACAGGGCGTTTGTCGAGGCGACGAACGCCGTCATTAACGAGATTAAGGCGGGGAAGGTCGTTCCTCGTACCACCCGTTTCATCCGTTACCCGGATGGGCGAATCGACGTTGTGAAGACCGACATTGACGAAACGGTGCTGAAGCAAATTCTCGCCAACAACCCGGGTGCAGAGCTGTTTGCGCAGACCGTTGCCGCGCCGTCGGTGGCGGTCGCGATCAGCCCGGACGAGTTCTATCACGGGACGGACGAAGAGATCCTCACCGCGATCATGGCGCGCGCGAAGCAAGCCCTCCGCGACCAGATGACCCCAATGCAAAAGCTCGGCGAGGCCACCGAGGCGCTGCAGAACATGCTCGACGCGGTGAGCCTCGTTCCGGGGATAGCGGGCGACGTCGCGACCGGGGTCAGCGGAACGATCGACCTGGTTCGCGGACACTGGACGGGAGCGGGGCTTTCGCTCACCGGCCTAATTCCAGTGCTCGGCGGGGCCGCCGTGATCTCCAAGCTGGAAAAGGCCGCCGCGAAGATGGCGGAAGTCGAACGGCTGGCGAAACTGTCCAAGGTCGACGCCATGGCGGAAAAAATGCTCAAGGCGGCGCGAAAGGGGCAAAAACTGGACACGTTCGTGTACCGCGCACTTGGCAACGCGAAGAAGGTGATCTATGTTGGAATTACGAATGATATCGCTCGCCGCGAGGCGGAGCATTTGGCGCAACAGGGGTTCCGCATCAAGCCACTTCTTAAACGCCTTTCGAGGTCGGACGCGCGGGCGGTGGAACAGGTGCTGATCGAGATCCACGGACTGGGCAAGAATGAGGGAACGTTGCTCAACAAGATCAACAGCATTGCAAAGACGAACCCCATCTTCGGAGCGCAGTTGCGACGTGGATTGGAGCTGCTCAAGTCCATCGGTTATAACCCTTAGAATTGAATGCCATGCGCAGACTGAAACCCGGCGATATCCTGGAACTGAAGACCCCGCGTGGATTGGCGTACCTGCAATACGTGGGAAGGCATGTCGATTACGGCGACGTGATCTGGGTGCTCAAGGGTTTTCACCAGGCGCGACCGGCGGAGCCGGCGGAGCTGGTCGGCGGGCGGGGTTACTACATCTTTTATCCGGCGCAGGTGGCCGCCCGGCGGGGCTTCGTGGAGGCCGTTGCCACGGGCGTGCCGTTGCCCAACGGCATGGCGGTGCCGCGGGATCTGCGGTGGGGGGGGGCGGATATGTACTGGGTGATCAGCCGCAATGGGGTGGACACCGTGCGTCAGAAGCTTACTGCCGCAGAAAAGCGGTTGCCACTTCTTGAAATGTGGAACCACGAGTTTCTAGTAGGCCGCGTCACGGAGGAATGGGATCCGTCTCAGGACGTGTAAGGATTAGAGGGGATTAGGGGTTATCGGGGGACGAGTTCACAAATGCGCGGGGTAGTAACACGGACTTTGCCCCGTTGTGTCTCCAACCCTCGGCACAATGACGGTCGGGAATAAGGGCCGGCAGACTTTGTTTTCGGCATCCTCGGCGCGACCCCGGGGATGGGCCTCGGCGCCGGCCTGGCCTTTGCCACCGAGGCCCAATTGCGGGAGATCCGCGGCCAGTGCCGCGAACTGGCGGTGAGCAACGAGTTCGCCATCAACGGCCACGAAAACCGCATCAACTACATCGTCGGCAACGGGCATAGTTACCGCGTAAGCGCGCGGGGCGGTGATTGCCCGGCCGAGTTGGTCCGCCAGACGCAGGCGGTGCTCGACGCCTTTGCCCGCGAAAACCGCTGGCACAAGCGGCAGCAGGGGATCGTCCGCCGCAAGGACCGCGATGGCGAGTGCTTCTTGCGCTTCTTCGACGCCCGCGACGGCGGTGTACGGGTCCGCTTCGTCGAGCCCGAGCAGGTGACCACGCCGCCGCAGGCCGCGGACGACCGGGCCGCCAGCTTCGGCATCCTCACCGACCCCGCCGACGTGGAGACCGTGCGCGGCTATTTCGTCGATGGCAAACTGGTGCGAGCCGACGAAATCCAGCACCGCAAGGAGAACGTCGACGCCAACGTGAAGCGCGGGCTGCCCTTGTTCTTCCCGGTCCGCAAGAACCTCCGCCGCGCCGAGAAGCTGCTCCGCAACATGAGCGTGGTGGCCGAAATCCAGTCGGCCATCGCCATCATCCGCAAACATGCCTCGGGCACCCGCGGCGCGCTGGAACAGTTCGCCCACGACGGCGGCGACGTCCAGGATGTTCGCCCCGGCACGGGCCGGGCGGGCTATTTCCGCCGCTACGGGCCGGGCACCATCCTCGACGTGCTGGGCGACACCGACTACCAGTTTCCCGCCTCCGGGCTCGACGCCGGCCGCTACGTAGCCGTGCTGCAGGCCGAATTGCGCGCCATCGCCAGCCGGCTGGTGATGGCGCGAGTTCATGCTCACCAGCGACGCCTCGAACGCCAATTACGCCTCGACGATGGTGGCCGAAGGGCCGGCGATGCGGATGTTCGACCGCATGCAACAGGACATGATCGAGGAGGACCTGGGCGTGATGGCCCACGTGGTCCAGGCGGCCATCGCGGCCGAGCGGCTGCCGCCGGACACGCTGGAGCTGCTCGACATTCAGGCCGTGGCGCCGACGCTGGCGGTGCGCGACCGGCTGCAAGACGCGCAGGCCGATCAGATCCTGGTGCGCAACCAGGCGATGTCGGTGGAGACCATGGCCGCGCGTCACGGCCTCTCGCCCGACCACGAGCAGCAGCTGATCTCGCGTCGGGCGGATGTCCGCGAGGCCAATTTCAACCCCAACGAACCGAGAGACGAGAGGGGCAGATGGACGGGGGATGGCACAGCCAGCCGTACGCCGGCCACGGTCCACCTCCCGTCCGATAGGTCCGGAGTCTTGGCACAGGTCAACCCGAGCGCGCCGACGGGTGTGCATACAACCACGACCACCCCGGTCTCACCGCATATTGACACTACGCCTCCGCCGTTGTCGCCGGCGCGGCAGACGCAGCGCGATCGGGCCGGCAAGGAGCTCGACCAGTTGGTCAAGGATGGCAAGATCAGCCGCCAAGAGCGCGATCTGCGGTACGCGGGGGTGCGCGCGGCGTTGGGCCACCATATGGGGTTCGATAACACCGAAAAGCCAAACCCTGCGTACTTCGAAGAGAAGAAGAACAACAAGGGGGAGGACGAATACCATCTCCGGCCAGGGCTCGTGGCCGACGCCGCGCACGACCGGGCATACCGGGTGAGCGGTGTCGGGAGCAACACGGGATGCGAGCGCGCGTCGCAAACGCTGATGCTGGAGGGGCAGACCCAATTGGCGAAGGCGGAGGGAAAAGGGGTGGAATTCGATAAGGAGGTGGGAGGGAAGACCTTGGACGACCTCTATCCGCGGGGAAGGGACAGCGCGTATCAGAAGTACACCGGCGGCGATCCTGAAGGCACGCCGGAAAAGGATCGCAAGGGACTGGACACCAGTACGTTCGTTCCTGGCGACCGCGTTTGGATGGAGAACCACCGCCGATTTGAGCCTGGGACGATCGCTGGCGGCCAGGGATCGAATGTGATCTACTCGGGGCGTAACGCGGCTGGGGAACAAGTGTTCGCGCATATGGAGCCACTCCATGCGGGCGATACGGAGCCGTGGATTGAGACCGAGAAGGGGATGCGGTCCACGGTCCGAAGTTACACGCCCAATAGGCCGGACGACGAGAAGAACTACAAGTTCGAGCGCCGTTATGCCCCAACGGTGGCTCCCTCGCTCAAGTCCACGCGAACGGAATAGGAGATAGAGGTTGCGATGCAGAACCAACACGGAACCCCCGACTTCCGGCTTTTTTCGCTTGCGCAGTTGGGTTATACTTTACAATTATGAGCCAGAACCCCGGACTCTGCCGTCGATCGCTGTCGTACGCCATACGCACATTGCTGTTGCCGCTGGCCGGCCTCGCTATTGACCACTTCGCGGGCGGGGCCGGGCCAGTGGTTGCGACACCGCTCGCCGCGTCGGCCAGGGCACTCGTGGAGGCGCTGGCCAATCGTAATCCCCCTCCCCAATTGGTGAAATGGCAGGGGCGTTACCCGATTTTTCCCTCCAATTTCGAATGGCGCGAGGACGGTCGAGTCTACCGCGCGCTTCGGACGTTGATCGAGCACGCGGAAACCTCCTGGCCCGAGATGGTGCGGCACCTCGGCGACGCCCGATACTGCATTACCGTGGACGAGGCCCTGAGTTGCGAGTATGCGCTCAACTGGACCGTGGGCGAGGCCTGCCGCGAGATCATCGTTGGCACGCTGACAACGTGCTACGCGCCACGGCTTGGCAGCTTGAATAAAATCACCTTTGCTCGGTTCCAATTCTCCGAGCTGACGGGGGACGCCAAGAAGCTCCAGGCGTGGTGCGAAGCGCGGAGCGCGCGCCCGCTGTTCGAACTTCAGATCGAGTTTTGCCAAACGGCGTTGGCGGAGGTGGCACACGGCCAGTGGCCACCCGAGCTGGTGGAGCGACGTCGGCATTGGGCCGCGGCGCTCGAGGCTGAAATTCAATCGCTGCGCGCGTCGAAAAAGCCCTGCCATTTCCAAGGCTTCGGCGAGTCGATGCGCCCTTACAGCGCCGCAGATTCCGCGGGGTTGCGCAACAGGCACGGAAAGGCGGGTAGCGACTAACAAATCGATCGCCGGCTGGCAATCGCGTTCCGCGGGCCGTGCCGATAGCTTTTCTTCCGGTTTGCCGTAAGGTACAAGCGGTCCATCTACAGCTTCTTGCCGTTTCGCGGGCTGCCCTTGTTCTTCCCGGTCCGCAAGAACCTCCGCCGCGCCGAGAAGCTGCTGCGCAACATGAGCGTGGTGGCCGAAATCCAGTCAGCCATCGCCATTATCCGCAAACATGCCTCGGGCACCCGCGCCGCGCTGGAACAGTTTGCCCACGACGGCGCCGACGTCCAGGATGTTCGCCCCGGCACGGGCCGGGCGGGCTATTTCCGCCGCTATGGGCCGGGTACCATTCTGGACGTGTTGGGCGACACCGACTACCAGTTTCCCGCCTCCGGGCTCGACGCCGGCCGCTACGTGGCCGTGCTGCAGGCCGAATTGCGCGCCATCGCCAGCCGGCTGGTGATGGCGCGAGTTCATGCTCACCAGCGACGCTTCGAACGCCAACTACGCCTCGACGATGGTGGCCGAAGGGCCGGCGATGCGGATGTTCGACCGCATGCAACAGGACATGATCGAGGAGGACCTGGGCGTGATGGCCCACGTGGTCCAGGCGGCCATCGCGGCCGAACGATTGCCGCCGGACACGCTGGAGCTGGTCGACATTCAGGCCGTCGCGCCGACGCTGGCGGTGCGCGACCGGCTGCAAGACGCGCAGGCCGATCAGATTTTGGTGCGCAATCAGGCGATGTCGGTGGAGACCATGGCCGCGCGTCACGGCCTCTCGCCCGACCACGAGCAGCAGTTGATCTCGCGTCGGGCGGATGTCCGCGAGGCCAATTTCAACCCCAACGAACCGAGAGACAAGAGGGGCAGATGGACGACGGACGGCCGTGTCGCCCGTCAAGGCGGTCATACCGTGAGCGACGACGACACGCCGTACCTGAGTGCCGGGCGGAAAAAGCAGTTGGCCCGGGCGGCCGCGGAGCTTGACGCGATGCTGGCGGCGGGCAAAATCTCCAAGAAGGAGCGCGACCTTCGGTACGAGGGTGTCAAGGCAGCGCTGGGCCATCAAATGAACTTCAACGCAAATCAGCCGCCGAACCCGAAATACTTCGAGGAGCGGAAGACACCGAGGATCGGCGCGGACGGGAAGCCCGAATTGAACGCCGACGGGACGCGACTGTTGTACGCATGTTCCCCACTTGACCCTTTGGTATAATGCGGGAAATCTTGCCTACATGTGGGCGGGACTGCCACGAACAAAGAAACCAATTGAGAGATAGGTCGAAAACAATGAAACCCTCGCTAATCCACACGTCGTTAGCCTGTGCCGTTGCTGTCGCACTACTCATCACCGGTTGCTCCACCAAAAACGACCCGATCTCCCAGGTTGAGAAAGGCGAGAAGAATAAGCCCACCATCGCGGAGGTTAAGGCGATCGCCGAGGAGGGCTTCATCTACGGTCTGCCCATCGTGATGAACTATGCCGTGATGTATGATTTCTGCGTGAACAAGGACTCTGGCCAGTACAAAGGTCCTTTCAATCAGATCGCCAGTGAAGCCCGCGTCTTCACGTACAAGGACACGGCGGTCGTCACGCCCAATAGCGACACGCCATATTCGATGCTGTGGCTGGACCTGCGAGCCGAACCCGTCGTGCTTTCCGTTCCAGCCGTGGAGAAGGGTCGATATTACTCGCTGATGCTCTGCGATGGGAATACGTTCAACTACGGCTACATCGGCAGTCGTGCGACCGGCAATGAAGCGGGTGACTACATGGTGGTCGGCCCTGACTGGAAGGGCGAGACTCCCGCTGGCGTGAAGAAGGTCTTCCACGCCAGCACGCAGTTTTCACTCGTCATCTATCGGACGCAACTTTTCAACGCGGAAGACATGCCCAATGTCGTGAAAGTGCAGTCCGGTTACAAAGCCCAGCCGCTTTCGGCATACCTTCATCAGCCCTCGCCGCCGTCAGTCCCGGCGATCAGCTTTCCCAAGATCAACAAGGAAATGGTCACGGAGAACTTCTTCGAGTACCTCGACTTCGCCCTCCAGTTTGCCCCCGCTGGACCGGAGGAGAAGGAAATCCGCGAGAAGCTGGCCCGCATCGGCATCGGTGCCGGAAAGAAGTTCGATTTCAAGGAACTCAGTCTCGCACATAAGGCCGAAGTCGGACTGGGCATGAAGGATGGGGAGAAGAAGGTCGAGGGAAAGGTCGCCAGCTTTGGTAAGGAGATAAATGGCTGGCGGGTCGGGGCGGCATTTGGCGGCCGAGACTACTATCATGGTGACTGGCTGCTACGTGCTGCCGCTGCCAAAGCCGGAATCTACGGGAATGACGCCGTTGAGGCCATGTATCCCATGACTCGCAACGACGGCACCGGCCAGCCGCTCGATGGCAGCAAGCACAACTACGCGCTCACCTTCGCCGCTGGTCAGTTTCCCCCGGTAAACGCCTTTTGGTCGGTGACGATGTACGACGGCAAGACGCAACTGCTGATCGAAAACCCGATCAACCGCTACCTCATCAACTCGCCCATGCTGCCGAACATGAAGAAGAATGAGGACGGTTCGCTCACGCTCTTCATTCAGAAGGATTCGCCGGGCAAGGCCAAGGAATCCAACTGGTTGCCCGCCCCCAACGGGTCGATCTATCTGGTCATGCGTCTGTACTGGCCGAAGAAAGAGGCCCCGTCGATCCTGCCGCCAGGAGATGGCAGTTGGAATCCGCCCCCGGTCGCACAGGCCAAGTAAAAATCTGCAAGGAGTGTGCAGCGATTTATTTACGCCGCCCGTCGCTCGTAGTGCTTGAGCAGCCCACCCAGCCTTTCGTGGCAGACGACGTTCTCCATGCGGAAGTCGTCGGCCGATTCGTCCGATGGCAGCTTGCCTCCAATCGGCACGTTGCCGAGCCCCTGATGAGGTTGGTGCACCAGAACGCGGCAGCGGAGGGTCGGTGGGACTATTTATCAATGGCAAGCAGTTGCGATGGATCGAACAGCAAGGGGAAGAATTTGCCGGTAACCGGCGCGCCAACTGGTATGACCGGCACCCCCTTGAGCAGGCTGCGGTCGGAAGCCGACCTCACGCCATCGCGGAACACGTTAATCACCGTGGCCCGCCGTGGCCGGTCCGACGTGCTGGCCAGTGACCCATGCACCAAGAGTGGGTGGTGGAACGACGCATACCCTTTCTTGAGCATTACCGGCACGGGCTGAAAGGCGGCTTTCTGGTCGTCGCTGAGCACGGTTTGAATGGCGTCCATGTCCTGGGCCAAGCCGGTAATCGGCAACAGCGGCCAACGGTGGCTGCCGGGCACGTAGCGCAGGCAGCCGTTCTCGCTGTCGGTGTCGTCTAAAGCGATGAAGCAGGTAAGATGCGTCATGGGCTGCGTGCGCGTCCAGTAGGAATAGTCCTGGTGCCATGCCACCACGCCTCCGTGGCGCGGCGGCTTGCAGAAGAGTTGATCGTGCCAGAATCGCACCGGACCTTCGACCAATTGGCTGGCTGGCATCGTGAAAGCTGGATTCCAGAGCAGATCGTGAAACGCCGCTGCGATCCGCCAAGCCCCCAGGGCGTGAAACAACACGGTGTTGGGATTGGTCGATTCGTTGGAGTGGTACTCGTGGAACAACTCATGGCCCGGATGCTCGGGGTCGAATAGCGGGGTAAGCTCCTCTCGCAGCACTTCCACCTGTTCCTCGCTCAGCAGGCGAATGCCCGAAAGGTATCCCTCGCGGCGGTAGAAGTCTAACTGTTCCGGACTCAGCCGATACTGTTGCCACTGATCCGGCGAGCCGGGACGCGGAAACAAGGATCCGATTGGCTGACCATATTCGGCAAGGTCGTCCACCATCGCAAAACTCCCATGCGGCGCCATGTTGCTTGAGATCTCCGCCAATTCTAGCCGAACCCGTGCGGTGGGTCGAGCAGCACGCCGCCGGGCGGCATCGCCCGCCACTCTGGCTGGAGTTTCGCGCGCGAAACTTCGGACATCCCGGGAGAGCCGCCGCCTGCATTCGTCGTTTCCGGCACCGAATTGCCGGTCTCTCGGGCTGTCTTGGGGCATCAAAGGGCACATGCTGCGTGTTCTCGTCCTTGAGCCGGGCTGCCGCCATCTCGTGTCCAGGTTCCGAACGTCCGCCCGAGGGCGGCGGGCATCAGAAGGTCCCAGGTGAACCTTTTTGCCGCTGACGGGTGGTCTCTCGCTTTGCACGGGCCGCCTTCGTACTTCCCGCTGACAGCAGTCGTAGGGGCGCAAAGGCGCATTGGACCCTGCCGCAAGTCTCGTAGTCTCAGCCTCATCGACGCGGGCCCGCTGGGACGTTGGGCGTCTCCGGGACAAATCGCAGACCTCTGCGCCTCGGCGAAGGCCAGGTCAACCCCGAACTCCGATCTGCTTGCCGGCGGTCCAGAACGTCCATCTGGCGAAAATCAGCATGTCGAGGCGTTCGACCCGCAGGTCGCCTTCCTCGTCGATCAGGTCGGCATCCACGTGCTCCACGAGGACTTCCCCCTTGAACAGGTCGTGGTCGCCGATCGGCTGCGGATCGTCCATCAGCCTGCATTCGAGGTTGACGGGACATTCGGCGATCAAGGGAGGCTTGACCTTCTGGGCGGGCAGCGGGGTCAGTCCCGCCATGGCGAACTTGTCCCGCACGTCCCGTCCCGAGACCCTGCCGCACGCCAGCACCTTGTCCAGCAGCGCCGAGGTCGGGAGGTTGACGACGAACTGGCGGCACTCGCAAAGAAGCTGGTGCGAGTAGCGTTGGGGGGCGATCCCCAGGCCGACGATCACGGGCTTTCGGATGCTCAGGTTGTAGATCTCGCCGAGCGTGATGATGTTCGGGTTGCCGTCCGCGTCCACCGTTGTGACCAGGCCGGCCGGGGTGGGGTAGATGGGACGTTGCGACGGGATCTGCACCTTTTCAAGACTCATCCGGTTTCCTCGACCTGGGGACCGCCGACAGGAACCTCGACCGCCACGTACTCGCCAAGCTCGTCGCGATTCCGGATCTGGGTGGAAATGACCTGGTTGAAGAGAACCAGAATCTCCTCGTCGGTCATTTTCTGCACCTGGGGACCGATCCGCAGATGGGTCGTCGCAATGGCTGGGTCGAGGAACTCGATGATCGCATCCTCGCCGTTACGGGAGATTTTCACCTGGTCCAACCGGGCGATACGCGGTTTCTTCTTTCTTGGCATGCTAGCCGCCTTTCTCTTCGCTGGTGGCGAAGCTTTTTGTCGGCAACAAAGACCACGCTTCGCCTCACGCACCGCTGGACTCCACCAGCGTAAACGCCTTCTTCATTGCCGCCGCCACCATCGCCAATGCCTGGTCGCGAGGCATGGCAGTCAGGTCGGGTCGGAACGGCTCAGCCACGATCGGGCCATCGTAGCCGATCCTCGCCAGGGATTGGAGGAAGCCAGCGAGGTCGATCACCCCGGTAGCTGCGGGGAGGTCCCGCCGGTTATCGACCTGTTGATCTACGGGGATGCCTTTTGGAGCGTCGTTCAGGTGGCACCAGACTACGTCCGTGGCGCGGAGCGAAAGGATGTCGGCCGACGTCTCGTGGGCGGTGTACCAATGCCAGCTATCGAGCGTAAAGCCGACGTTGTCGCAGCCGATCTCGGCGATCAATTCCTTCATTTCGGCCATCGTATGGATGAACGGAAAACGACCCATGGTCCAAGAGGTCTTGGGGCCGACGTATTCCAGGCCGAGCCGTAGGCCGTAATCGCCGAGGATCTTTGCTACCTTGCGGAGCCGGCTCGCATGCCGGCGGAAGTTCGCCAGGTACGTCAGCGTATCGTGGCTGGGGTTGAGCCAGGTGCCGACACGAGTCACGTCCGCACGTTTGAGCCCCTTGGCGAAGTCCGGCAGGCGATTGATCGAGTCCTGAAACACCTTATCCCCGCCGCGAAATTCCACAGGCAACCCCTCCGCCGCCCAGCCGAGCTTCTTGGCCTTCATCTCGGCCAGGAGTTGCGCCAACGAGTCGTCGGATAGAGCGGCCAGAAAGCGGGCCGACGGCGCTACCGCCTCGAAACCGTAGCGGTATGCCAATTCGATCGCCTCGCGCGGCGTGGCCCGCACGCCGACCATGCCACATGATAAGGCCATGGTGAACTTGCGGTTTGGCCACGGCTCCGCGGCCAAAAGTGTGGAGGCGTGTGCGACGGCGGTCGCGCCAAGACCAGCGGCAGTCACTTGAACGAAGGATCGGCGGCTGAGCATGGTGGTCATAGAGCTGCTCTCTTGAGGAAGGGGGGAACGTCGGCAAGCAGGCCGGGGCAGATTGCACTTGGCAAACAACCGCGGCCAAACTCATCTGTTCCCGTAGGATAGCCCCAATCCCCGGCTGCCGCAACAGCCTGCGACGTTGCATGCCGCATGGAGTCCTAGAAAAGACTGACAACTCCTCTCCGAGTGCTACGGATTAGCCCATCCACTCCGTAAACTTCGTCCTCGGCCACGGCTCGTCCATCCCGGATGTATCCGGGAGGGGAAGTTCTCCAGCCGCCTCCACCGTCAGCTATCCTTCAGGCAACGCCATCGAACGCAGCTTGCCACCGTGGGCGATCCATCGCACACTGCCGCTCGCCTCGCAGGCCGTCAGCGCACCCGGCAGGGCAGAATCACCATCGGCAACCCGGCCCATTGCAGCCGCCGTTGCAGCGCGAAAGCCGTCTGGTGTTGCAACAACCGATCGATCCACGTCTCTTTATGAAAGAGGAGCTGTCCGGCGAAGAACGTCGCCTTGGGAAAAACCTGGCTCACCTCCATGCAGACCTTTTCCAAGGCATCGACGGCGTCGGTGCCGATCGCCGCGTAGGACGTCGCCAGGCGTTCCGAGAGGTTGGCGAACCACTGGGGCATCCACGAGTCGTGAGCCATGTAGCCCAGTACGCGCGGGCCGTCGATGAAACCGGCTTGGGCCGCCACGATCAAGAGCGTGCCTTCGCTCAAGAGCGTTGCCGGCACGAAGGCCGCGCCACCCCAGCCCGGCATGCGGGTGACCTTGGCGAAATCGAGCGCCAGCAGGCTGTTCATGGTTTGCGTTTCGCCCGCCTTCGGCGCCTCGATTTTCAACAGCAGATAGGCGACGATCAGTCCGCCAGCCGTAAAAGCCAGCGACCATGCCATATAGTTCATCGTCCGCTGGGCCGTTGCGACGCGGGGTTCGCGCATCACCGGCATGCTGTTGGAAACGGCCTCCAAACCCGTATAGGTGCCTGAGCCCATCGAGTAGGCGTAGAGCAGGATTCCCAGAACTCCCAGAATTCCGATTTTGGGATTGGCGGCACTTTCATGCAGCCCCGTCGCGACACGGTGCAGCACGTCGTCGGCTGACGTGATATGCAGCGCGATGGAACCCAAGATCAAGATCGCATGAGTGACCAGGAACAGGACAAACACGGGCATGAGGATCTGTACCGATTCCCTCACGCCGCGGAGATTGAGAACTATCAGGGCGACGATGACGCCATACTCGCAGGGCAACTTCCACGGAGCCCAGCTATCGCCCAGCAGGCTGAAGACAGCATCGCCGGCGGCTGCGATCGAGACGGTGATCGTCAGCACGTAATCGACCAGAAGGGCGCATCCGGAGATCACTCCCGCGTGTTTGCCCAGCAGCTTCGAGGCGACCAGATATCCGCCGCCGCCGCTGGGAAACTCTTCGACGATGTGGCTGTAGCAGGAAGCAATAATGAAGACCGTGGCCGCGATGGCCATGCCCAGAAACAAAGCCAGATAACTGTGTTCCCGGAGATGTGCGAACGCCTCCGGCGGTCCGTAGCACGACGACGAAAGACCATCCGCTCCGAGACCCACCCAGGCCAGAAAAGCGACCAGCGACACGCTACGGAAGAGCGACCGGTCGGCCAGGTCGCGAGGTTTTCCGACGACAATCAGCTTCAGCTTCTGCCACCATGTGCCGCCTTGCTCCGGCAGCCGCCGCCCCTCGGAGACAACACCCTCGCGTTCTTCGTCTTGCAGGAGTTTCTCGGCGTGCCCGCTTGGACCATCCGCGGAGGAAGGCTGAGACGTTGATCGGGAAGGCTCGCCGCTAGAGGGCTGATTCATGGGCGTACCCAAGCTCTTGGGAGAATTGGTGAGATGCTGAATTATACTCCCGTGGTCGCCGTCGGCACCGGTAGACAAGCAGTTCTATCGTCATACTACTCTCTTGCCGCCCACACCCGCCCGTCTACCTCATCTACTCCACGCCGCCGGCCATGGGGCAGGATCAGAAAGACCCGACGCACACGTCGAACTTCGGCGTGAAGCTCCAGGAGAAGTGCCGCAGCGTGGGCGTGGACTGCGAGCTGGTCTATCCCGGCGCGGCGGACGTGAAGCACCCGACCGTGCAAAGCTACCTCGTCGAAAGGCTCAAGGCGACGAAGCCGTGACGAGCCCCGATGCGTCTGGGGCTGCCGAGCCGCAGATGGACGCTTGCGGCTTGCATTCGGTAGCGGCAAGCGTCATCTTCGCGGGCCCGGCGTCCAACGCGGCGGCACCATCTCGCGGTCGAGCCGCTCCCAGGCGGAGAGAAGCTCGGCAGCCTTTTCCGGGCGGCGCGGGGCGAGGTCCGTCGTCTCGCCCAGGTCGTCGGCAAGGTTGAACAGCTCGACGCGCTGCTTAGTCCGGTTGTGGGGATGATAGATCACCAGCTTCCAGTCGCCCTGCCGCCACGCCGCCTTGTCGCCCATACGCCAGAAGAGGCTCTCGTGCGGTTGGCCCGCCGCCTGGCCGCGCAGGAAGGGGACCAGGTCCGCGCCGTCCATGGCTCGGTCATGGGGCACGGGTCGCCCGGCTGCCGCCAGGGCCGTGGGAACGATGTCGATGGCCGAAACGGGGCGTGCGTCGATCTTCCCCGCCGGCACGACGCCCGGCCAGGAAACCATGAATGGCAGTCGGATTCCCCCTTCGTACATGTCGCCCTTGCCGCCGCGGAGCGGGGCGTTGCTGGAGGTCAGCTCCTTCGTCGGGCCGCCGTTGTCGCTCAGCAGGAACACCAGCGTGCGCTGCCGGAGCCCGGATGATCGGATCTTCTCCAGCACCTGCCCCACACCGTCGTCCAGGTTGGCCAGCATCGCTGCGAAGACCCGGCGATGGATGTCCTTGATGTGCGAGAACCGCTCCAGGTACGCCTTGGAGCATTGCATGGGGCTGTGGACGGCGTTGTACGCCAGGTAGAGGAAGAACGGCTCGCGCTGGCGGCGGTCGATATAACCGATCGCCTCGCGGGTCATGGCGTCGGTAAGGTACTCGTGCTCATCGATGACTCGTCGTCCGCGCAGTAGCGGGTTGTCGGCGTCGTAGGGCGGCTCGTCCCCGCCGGCCTCCGAGGACCAGACGACGTCCCCCTCGGTCCATCTTGTCCCGGCCCCTGGAGGCAACTCTTGGCGGCGAAGGAAGCTGGCTACTCCCGTATACGGTGGCGGGACGTAAAAATGTCCCTCGTTCAGGAACCCGAAGAACTCCTCGAACCCCCGATCCAGCGGATGGTAGCCCGGCGCGGCGCCGAGGTGCCACTTGCCGACCATCCCCGTCCGGTAGCCGGCAGCCTTGAGCTCGTCGGCCAACGTCCGTTCCGACAGGGACATGCCCGCCAACGGGTCGAGATTCTGCTGGCCAATAGGAAGCAGCTCGTGGCCGAACCGGGTCTGGTACCGGCCGGTCATGATGGCGGCCCGCGACGGACTGCACACGGAGGCCGTCACGTAGCCGGCGGTAAAAAGCACGCCGCTATGGGCGAGGGCGTCCATGTGGGGCGTGGGGATGTCGCCAGAGACGCGCTCTTGATGAAGGCACGCCAGCTCGCCGTAGCCCAGGTCGTCGACGACGATCACGAGCACGTTGGGACGCGACATTTCGCCCGCCGACGCAAGACTCGCGGTCGCCGTCACACTTATCGCCAACAGGACCATCCGAAGCATGAGCGCGTCTCCGAGGAACTGAACCCCAACATCTTCGAGAGTATCGAACCCAGAACGGAACCAGACTCTTCTGTCCCTCCATCGTACCATAATGTCTCTGTCGACGCGTGCGTCGCCGCCCAGTGCCCGGGAATCCTGGCATTGCCGACCGTTCGTCGCCGGCTACCTGCCATCGGACAACCGTATTTGACACTGACCTCGCCTCGATCTACACTCACGGCTGATCCGGCAAAGGGGTAAGCTCGCCCGATTCCGCGTTGCGTTGGAGCCCAGGCGAGTCATCGTGGAGACGTTGTCATGAAAGGCACGATTCTGGTCGCCACGATGACTCTGTCGGTCGTCCTTTCCGGTATCTGCGCCGCGGGCGACGAAGGCAATTCCGCGCGGCCAAAGCCTGCCGCCGCCCGCCCTAACATCGTCGTCATCATGGCTGACGATCATGGCCGCCAGGCGATCGGCTGCTACGGCAGCAGGCTCGTCCGGACGCCCAACATCGACCGCCTGGCACGCGAAGGGATGCGATTCGGCGAGGCGATGGCCAACAACTCGATCTGCTCGCCGTCGCGGGCGACGATGCTCACGGGCAAGTACAACCACCTGTGCGGCGTGCGGAAGCTGAATGATCATTTCGACGGCGCCCAGCAGACATTTCCGAAACTGCTGCAACAGGCTGGCTACCAGACCGCCATCGTCGGCAAGTGGCACCTCTTCAGCCAGCCGACCGGATTCGATTTCTACAGCGTGTTGCCCGGACAGGGGCGGTACTACGACTGCCCGCTCAAGGAGACCGGCCAGCCGTGGGGAGACAACGGCAACAAGGGCGGCGTCGTCCACCAGGGCTACCTCACTGACGTCATCACCGACGTTGCGCTGGACTGGCTCGGCAAGCGTCAACCGGGTCACCCGTTTTGTCTGCTGATCCATCATAAGGCTCCGCACTCGCCGCACGATCCGGCGCCGCGTCACAAGGACTTGTTCAAGGACACCGTCTTCCCGGAACCGTCCAACCTGTTGGACGACTACAAGGGCCGGGCGCCCGAACCGGTTGCCGACGCCATCTCCTGGTCGCGCTTCGTCCAGAACCCCGAACCGCAGTACCAGTACTTCAAGCGGGAGTTCACCGGCGACAGGGCCCACGACACTCGCTTCGCCTATCAGGCGTACCTCAGGAATTACTTGCGGTTGGTGACGGCATTGGACGAGAATGTGGGGCGGGTGCTGGACTACCTCGAAAAGTCAGGGCTGGCCAAGAGCACGATCGTCGTCTACACCTCCGACAACGGCTATTTCCTCGGCGAGCATGGCTTCTACAACAAGATGTGGATGTACGAGGAAGGGTTCCACATTCCCCTGATCATCCGCATGCCCGGGGGAAGCCCCGGCGCGGTCAACCAGGATCTGGTCAGCATGCTCGACCTTGCCCCTACGGTCCTCGATATGGCTGGGGTCAAGGTGCCGGCGGACATCCAGGGATGTTCCCTGAAGCCGCTGCTGACGGGCACCCCTATCCCCAGACGCGACGCGTTCTACTACCACTACTACGGCGTGGTGGGCAAGCCCGACAGCCACAACTGGATCGGTTACCACGAGATCATGGGCATGCGTACCAGGACGGCCAAGCTGGTCTTCTATCCCGACTGGAAGAACGGCCCGTTCTGGGAGTATTTCGACCTCACCCAAGATCCTCGCGAAATGACCAACCTCTACCACGAGCCGCAGCGCCAGGCGGAAATCCAGGCGTGCAAGGGCAAGTTGCGGGGATTGGCTGACCGCTACAAAGATCCTGATTCAGAGAAGATCAAGTGACGGTCCGCAGTTGTCTCAATTCCCGAAGAAGAGTTGGTCTTTAGCGTTCCGGTACGGCGAAACAGAGGATTGACCGCTATCACGAGTGCTTCTGGAGGCGGCTCGAAGTCTCTTGCTTCCCTCCGAAGAACGCCCACCTCGTATGGAGCCGGCCACAGGCTTTTCCCAGGATGGTTTTCGGGTTTGCCAGATTCCGGCAGGATCGCACGCCATTGGCTCGCCTTACTGTCCACCAGGCGGCGTGGTCGGTTTCATCCTGGCGCGGGGCTTGGCCTCCGCCGGAGCATACGGCGTCGGACTTTTGTGCCTTGGCTGCCGGTTCACTCGTCACGTCGGGCTCCGTACTATTGCTGGAGCACGACTTTCGCCGAGGCCGACCACGCAAGTGAAACGAAAATGAATCGCAAGACCAACAAGAGCGTCAGCCGCCGCTCCTTCATCCAGACTGCGGCCGTCGCGGCGGCTGCGGCATCGGCTCCTGTCGCCGCCGCCGACCCGAAAGCGCGATCCAAGCCGTCGCAAACCATCCAAACCGAGGTACTGGTGTGCGGCGGTGGCTGTGCCGGCAGTGCGGCGGCATTGGCCGCGGCCCGGGCGGGAGTCAGAGTGCTGCTGGTGGAGAAGGCGCCCTTTGCGGGAGGCATCATCACGAGCGTGGGACTGCCTTACTTCGACGGCATCGCCCACATCACCACCAAACGCGTCGTGGTGCGCGGCATTGCGCTGGAGCTGCTGTCGAAGTCCGGCGTCTGCCCTCCGGGCACCACGACGGTGGCCAAACATAACCCGACAATCCCCAACACCTTCGAGTTCAAACTGCTGTTGGACCGCCTCTTCCGGGAGCAGAAGGACAATTTGAGCGTGTTTTTCAACAGCTTCGTCTGCGAAGCCAACGCCCGTGGCGATCGCATCGAATCGGTCACCGTGGCGAACAAGGACGGCCTGGTGACGGTCAAGCCGCAGGTCGTGATCGATTGCACGGGCGACGCCGACGTGACGGCCTGGGCCGGCGCCCCCTACGAGCAGAACCAGGAAGTGCAGCCGCTCACGCTACACTTCCGCATCGGCAACGTGAAGCCGGATCGGGGACTGGGCAACGCCTGCCGCGCCGCCTTGGCGGCGGCGCACCAGCGGGGCGAACTGCCGTTCTACTACGGTCCAGGTGTCATGTTCATGTTCGGCAAGGACGAGGTCTACGTGCATGGCGTGCGCGTTCCCGCCGATCCGACCAGCGCCGCCGACCTTTCCCGGGCCGAGATGCAAGGCCGCGCCGATGCGCACGCGATGTTCCGTGCCTGGAAAAGGGACGTGCCGGCGTTTGCCGATTCCTATTTCCTGGAGGCGTATCCGTGGATCGGCGTACGCGAGTCGCGACGCATCCTCGGCCAATACGTGCTCAACGAGGACGACCTCCGAACGTCTCGCCGCTTTGACGACGCCATCGCCACGGGTTGCTGGTATATGGACATTCACCCCAACAAGATCGTCGTGGGCAGCGCCAACGACTTCGCGCCTGAGAAATTCCAGCCCGAGCCATATGACATTCCGTATCGCTCGCTGCTGCCGCAAGGGGTGAGCAATCTGCTCGTCGCCGGTCGCTGCCACTCCGCGACACGAAGGGCGCACGGTTCCACCCGCGTCACCGCCACGGCCATGGCCATGGGGGAAGCCGCCGGTGTCGCTGCCTCGCTCGCGCTGAAGACCAAGACGGAAGTCGCGGCCCTGAATGGCACGATAGTGCGCGAAACGCTCGGACGCCAAGGCGCCGGTCCTTTCACGGATGCCTGATCCTCTCCCGAACTTCACCTCACACGACATGGTGGCGTCGCATCCGCAATCGCTGCCCTCGGTTCGGCTGGCACGAGCCACCAGGGTGAGCGAGCAGTTCCAGCCGGGCATAGAAGGCCAGCGGCCGCGGCTGCGCATCGACGCGGCGGCACAGCCAGGCGTTGCCCGGTCCCAGAGAGCCCATGAAGATCGCCAGCACCGCGCCGGAGGCGGCCGTCGAGCTGCCGAAGACCAGGCGAAACTCGCGCTGCCAGGTCACCTGGTAGACCAGCGCGCAGAGCCCCGGGAGGAACAGCAACAGCGAGACGGGGAACACGCGGCAGCGACCGCCGCTCCCCTCGCCCGCTGACCACTGGCGTGGTGCCCGGAGAGGGGCCGGGGGTGAGGGCGGTGAGCGTTTCTTGCCCATTAGAATCTGTCTAATAACTCACCACAGAGGACGCAGAGGGCGCTGATTGAGACCTTTCCTCCGTGTCCCTCTTCGTCCTGCACTTTCCGAAAACATGCGGCCTACGGCCGCATAAGCCGAAACTGATCTTGCAATAAAAAAGGCTCTTCTGTCA
>Ga0302319_10009130_pt1 | contig 19148 bp, 14 predicted proteins | sample Bog_T0_2_FD_203319 | JGI IMG/M metagenome (GOLD analysis project Ga0302319, IMG submission 203319) | Peat permafrost microbial communities from Stordalen Mire near Abisko, Sweden - Bog_T0_2 | ecosystem: Environmental > Terrestrial > Soil > Wetlands > Peat | place: Sweden: Abisko, Stordalen Mire... | reverse complement strand
TTGCACTGCTCGCAACCCGTGCCATGACGGAACTGTGCCTGCGCCAGAAACGCCTCCGGCACCACCTTCAACTGGCTCGGCTCCGGTTCGTAAGTCTGCGCGCAATGCGGACAGACCTGGCGCACCAACCGCAGGCCGAGAACGCCGAGGATGCTGGAAGCAAGCATGAACGGCTCGATTTCCATGTTGATCAGGCGCGTGAACGCGCCGGCGGAAACGCCCGCATGAATCGTGCTGATGACCAGATGCCCGGTCAACCCCGCCTGCACCGCGATGGCGGCGGTTTCGGCATCGCGGATTTCGCCCACCATGATGACCTGCGGATCCTGCCGCAGAATGCTTTTCAACGCCACGGCATAGGTGAACTGCTGCGCGGGGTTGATTTGTGTCTGGCTCACCATCGGCAGATTGAACTCCACCGGATCTTCCACCGTGCTGATGCTGATGGCGGTGCCGTCCCGCTGCATGATGTAGCACAGCGCCGAATACATCGAACTCGTCTTGCCGGAGCCGGTGGGGCCGGTGAACAGCACCAGGCCGCTCGTCCGCTTGAGCACGCGCTTCAATCCCGACAACGTCGTGTCGTCGAAGCCCAGCGTGTCCAGCTCGAAGCGCCGGTCACGTGGGTCAAACAGCCGCGCGACGATCTTCTCGCCACGGGTCGTGGGAAAGATGGAAATGCGCAACTGGACGCCGTCCAGTTCCGGGCCGCCGACCGCTGTGCCGTCCTGGGGCATGCCGGCCTGATAGGTGACCAGACTGGCCATCACCTTGAACCGCGCTGAAACCTTGTCCATCAAATCGAGCGGCAGATGCGCCACCTCGGTGAGCACGCCGTTGACCCGGGCGCGCACGGCGATGGAATTCTCCCACGGCTCGACATGCAGGTCGCTGGCACCGAGCTTGATCGCATCCTGGATCATGCAGTTGACCACCGTGATGACCTCGGGACCTTCGGCGGCGACCGTTTCGGACTGGAGATAATTGGCGGTGTAGCTCATGGCGTGTTGGAGGAACTCACGGGACGATTGAACAAAATGCAGGGCCGATTGGCAAGCTGCGGGTTTGCATTCATCAGCTGCCGGTCGCCGGGACTTTTAAATTCTCCAGTTCCAGCCCTTCGCGATGCAGGATGGTCGCCTCCACTTTTGGCACATACATCTGCGTCTCCGCCGGCAGATGGGGCGCGATGTCCGCGTAACTCGTCGTCTGGTAGCGTTTCAACAATCGTTGCACCGTGCCCGCGCCGGAATTGTAGGCGGCCACGGCCAGCCGCCAGTCACCAAACTGGTCGTGCAACTGCCGCAAATCCTGCGCGGCGGCGTGCGCGGCGGGTTCCGTCTGCCGCCGCTGGTCGCGCGGCCACAGGCTCAAGCCATATTGCCTGGCGGTCGCGGGCATGAGTTGAAACATGCCCAGCGCGCCCGCCGGACTCCGTGCGCCCGCGTCAAAACCGGATTCCACTTCCGCCAGCCACACGAGGGCGGACGGCACGCCTTCGGCGGCAAAAATGGTTTTCAGCTGCGGCACAAACTGGTCGGCTCCTTTCGGCCACGGCCGCGGTGTCACCTTCTTGATCCAAATTTCCTGTTCCGATTTGAACGACGGATTCGGCAGGGGCAGGGCGGTCTGGCCCGGTTCCGGAATGGGTGCGGGCGCGAGCGACTTCAATTCGGCCGCTGCGTCAAAATAATCCAGCCGCGAGCGGAGCCATGCCGCATAAGGCCGGGTTTCCTCATACGCGTCGAGCAGCGGCAGGATGGTGTTCGCTGCGTCCTGCAATTGTGCCACATCCAACACGCGGTCGCCCTTGAGATAGTCCTGAAAGTGATTCAGAAAATCCTCGACCTTCGTGCGGTCCACCTGTTGCAACGCCTGCAACACATCGGGGTCGAGATTTTCCTGCGCAAACTGCTGCGCGGCGTCCAGCATGTCGCCAAGGTCCACGTCATTGGTCTGCGCGGGTGCCAGCCAGCCGCCGGCGAACAGGAGGGCGAGCACGACGGGAATTTTCACAACCGGAGGATAATTCATTTTGGCAGGGATTCAAAGGGCGGAAACAACTTGCCGCTTGCCCGTCGCGTGTCGTGGTTTAATCTGGCACCGTGAATTGGTTTACCGACCGTCATTTTTTCCTGCTCGCCGTGGTGTTTTACGGCTGGAGCACGATCTACTCGGTTTTTCTTTGGCGCAAGGGTTTTCGCCGGGACGACTGGGTGAATTATCTGCTGCTGGTCTGCGGCGTGGCGCTGCACACGCTGGCGATGACCAAGCGGGGGCTGACACTGCAAAGCTGCCCGGTCAACAACCTTTACGAGGCCACCACCTTCCTGCTCTGGGCGCTGGGCCTGGCGTGTCTGGTCTATTCGTTGCTGCCGCGTTTCAAATTTCTGTGCGCGTTCACGTCACCGGTGCTCTTCACCGTCGGCGTTTTCGCGTTGATGCCGTCGCTCGACCCGCCGCACGGGCCGCAGCCGGAATTTTCCGGCGCGCTCCGCAGCCTGCACGCGGCGACCATCCTGCAATCGTATGGCGCGTTCGGCCTCGCGGCCGTGGCGGCGGGCATGTTTCTCATGCAGCGGCACGACCTGAAGGCGCACAAGCTCCGCGCCATGCTCTCGCTGCTGCCGTCCATCCAGCGGCTGGAGCTCATCACGTTCCGGCTGGTGGCGGCGGGCTTCGTGCTGCTCACCATCGGCCTCGCCGCCGGCTCGCAGCTGCCTCGGCCCGAGGGCAAACCCTATTTTTCCGACGCCAAGGTCATCTGGTCTGCGCTGCTCTGGCTGGTGTATCTGGAGGCGCTCGTGGCCTATAAATTTTTCGGACGCCCCAGCCGCCGCTTCGCGCTCGGCATTATCATCGCGTTCGTGTTCCTGCTGCTGACGTTCTGGATCACCAACCTCTATTCCGGCCTGCACAACTAAATGAGCGTCGTCGTCATCGGTCTGAGCCACCGTTCAGCGCCCGTGGAACTGCGCGAGCGCTTCGCCTTTGCCGGGGAAAAGATTCCCGACGCGCTCCGGACGTTGCGCGAAAAGCTTGCCTCCGAGGCCGTCATCCTTTCCACCTGCAACCGCGTGGAGATTTATGCCGTCACCCCGCTCGCGCCGGAAGCGGCGTTTGCGGAACTGAAACAATTCCTCGTCCAGCATCACGCCTACGATGGCGCGCTGGGCGATGAAGTTTACGCCTTCGCCGAACCGCAGAGCCTGCACCACCTCTTCAAAGTCGCGAGCGGGCTCGATTCCATGGTCATCGGCGAGACGGAGATTTTCGGCCAGCTCAAGGACGCTTACGAACTCGCGTTCACCCACCAGCATACCGGCGCGCGGCTGAACAAGGCGTTTCAGCGCGCGTTCAACGTGGCCAAGCACATCCGCACCGCCACGAACATCCAGCGCGGCAGCGTCTCCGTGATGTCCGCCGCCGTGGAGCTTGCGGAGAAGATTTTCAATTCGCTCGCCGAACACGAGGTGCTCGTCATCGGTGCCGGCGAAACCAGCGAGAAGACCGCCCGCGCCTTGCTCTCGCGCGGGGCGCGCGGGGTCGTCGTCACCAACCGTTCACCCGAACGCGCCGCCGCGCTGGCGGCGGACCTGGGCGGCCGCGCCGTGCCCTTCGCGCAGTGGCCGGATGAATTTGCGCTGATTGACATCGCCATCAGCAGCACCGCCGCGCCGCAGCCCATCCTTGACCGTGCCACGCTGGAACCCCTGATGAAACGCCGCCGGCACCGGCCGCTGCTGCTCATTGACATCGCCGTGCCGCGCGACATTGACCCCGCCGTGAGCGAACTCGACAACGTGTATCTCTACAACGTGGACGACCTGCAAAGCATCGCCGACGATTATCTGAACCTGCGCCGGGAGGAGGTCGCCCGTTGCGAAAAAATCATCGCCGACAAAGTCGCGGTGTTGCTGGCGGCAAACAAGTTTTCAATCCCGGCCGGCCGCACCGACCCGGCGTGTTGAAGCTTTCGGAAAACGGAAACCCGGCGTTGGCGGGCTGAACCCGGTTGAACCCGGCTGGCCGCCATCCATTCTCAGGTCAGGCATCACGGCTTTTTCGCGGGGCCGGTTCATTGGCATCACGGTTGGCGCCAAGCTCCCGGCGTGTCGCAACGCTGGACACAGTTGAAACAATGTAGGGAACGAGCATCGTAAGACACATCTGAATGATGCGGGTGCGGGTGAGTTGACCGGAAACAATGGCCGGCCCGTCGTTGATGGCAATGAGCACACATCCGACGATGAGCGCGGTGAAGCAGGCGCGCCTGGCGGTTGCCGGATGGCTTGCGAGCCGAAGCCAGGCCATAACCGGGGAAGCAAACGCACCTCGTGCAGCCGTCGGGTTTGGCGTTGCGTGTTCTTCGCGTTTGGTTGTCATGTTTGGCGTTATATCTCAATCTCGCAGTCTAAAACTCTTATTAATGATCAAGGTCACGCATCTCAACCCTGTATCGTAACTCAAAAGAATCGGCTGGGATGTTGGTGATAACGCCCTGAATCTTCTGATTGTAAATAAATGCCCAGCCAACGTCCCCTCTAGCTAAGAAATCTGGATGCTGCCACAGACTCCATTCTTGCATCTTTGGCTCTCGTGGCAAGGTCAGGCGAAAAACTTGCTGCGGCGTCGAAAAGTCATCAATGATTAATGCGCGACGATTATCCGGCTCTGTATCTAGCACGAACTCGTCTGGCTCAAAAATAAGAAATTTTCCATCTTCCTTTTGCACCTTTTGATTATAACCCCAAAGAAAATGACCATCCTCTCCAGTTGAAGTGGCCAAATCCACTCTTGTCGTCTTCGGGTTTTGGCTGACTGATTTCACTACGCGTAACTGACAAATAAAGACCGGTGAAAGGTTGCCTCCTTCTGTGTTGCACCCGACGCAAATTAGGCAGCACACTATCGCCAAACAAATTGGAAAATATATTCGTGACATAATCAAGGTGCTTTAGCCACCTAACGAAAAAAGCCACCGCCGACTCGCAACGTGAACCCCGTCAAGGCGCGTGGCTCCACGGGGCATTACACCCGCTAAAGCGGAACCGGAGCCGCCATCCCGCGTTGCCGGCACCAGTTTGTCAGGCATTTCGTGCTGCATGATTCTGTAGCTTTTTGTCAATCACTCGTGTCAGGCGTCCTCTCACCCAGCGCAGATGCAATATCGGATACACATTCCCAACGACCTGAACAACCATAAACCAGAATAGGACGCCCCACCAATTCTGAACGCCCGCAAACACCATGTAAGGGATAACCAATGCTGCCGCCCAAAAATGAGCTGCTTCCGCCCCTTCAATCTGGGCTTGCACCCTGGCAGGATCTCCGGGGTAACGCTTCAGATATACCAACGGCTGCAAATAGCGGAGCGGAGTCCGTCGGAGCAGCTCGCCAAAGGCTGAAACACCCAGTCTCCGGTAAAGCCTGCTCCGCATTTCCCACCCGCGCACCGGCCGCAACCAGCTTGGCAGCCTTAAAAGGAACAGGGGACGCGCAAAAGCAACCAGGCCAAGAAAACAAAACATCGTGGTCAATGCAAACCATGGCGAGGTGAAGCCGACAGCTCGCCGGAGCATCAATAGCGAGACAGCGAATGCAACGGTGAGAGCGAACAGCATTAATATGTCAACTAACCTTTTCATTCGCGATGGCGCTTGATGCCTGACTTAAAAAACCGAGTCGCCGACTCGTGACGTGAACCCCTTAAAGAGGCGTGGCCTCACGGGGCTTTACGCCCGCGACAGTGAAACGACAATCAATGTGCCTTTGTTGGTGAATTGGTTAAAAATTGGAGATATTTGGGCCTGCTTCCACTACCCCCTGCGTCAAGGACATCAACATACTTCAATATCTGCTCTGGCGTATCAGACATGGCATAAATTATGTCTGCATCGTTTGTCGCTTCTGGAATCTTCAAATTTCTGATTCTCCAATATTGTGCAAGCATCAAAGCTTCTTTTGAATCGGTGACGTTTCCGGTTCGACTTTCGAGAGCATACAAACGAATATAGTCCGCGTATAAACGTCCAGATTGAGAGTGAGCGTCCAAAACGATGGAGGCTTTCAAAAGCTGAATCGTCTGCTTCAAGCTCTGTCTGGCATGTTCGACATCGCCGGTCATGTAAGTTGCTATCGACGTCTCTTCTTCCTGGTCGAAGTTTTTGAGTTCGGCTGTCTGTGCAGTCTGGGAATGTTTAGTCGAACAACCGTCGGTGCATCCGACAGCAATGAAAGCCATCAAATAGACTATAAGTTCGATATGTTTCATAGCGCGGAGCCGCCTAATGAATAAAGCCAAGCGACCGCCGACTCGCGACGCGACCCGCTTCAAAAAGTATCGGCGGCTTGTTAAACCACAAATTCATACTAAGCCGCACCTCCACCGGGGCCAATATCACTTTCATAAAATTCGCCACGACTAAAATCGTCCCGTTTAAACTTGGAAATAATCGTCTCAGCCTCGAAATCCATGCGTCCAGATAAATAGCGCCGGGCGATCGTGCCACGCAAACCCTGATAACTGCACGAAACTCCCAACGGCTCATAGTGTGCGTCAAAATCTGGCTGGCTGCAAAAAGCCGCATGAGCATAAGCGATGAATGCCGCCAAAAACCTGCCGCGTTGAACCGCCTGCGCAACCTGCTCAACTGAATAAAATGGCCGCTTGTCAAAACGCCGGACCAAATCCTGGCTCAACCGATGCGCATTGCTTCGGATGGCCAGGTATCGTTTGATATGTCGAATCATATCATTGCAAAATAACCGCCTCCGAGGCGGGGAAATGACAGAAGAAACAAGGATGGCAACTTTCCGTGCAAACCAACGACTCGCCGTCTTGTTTCTTAAGAGGCATCAAGGAATCACCCTAACCTTCTTAATGCCGTTTGTTTCTATGGAAATCACATCGGTGGTCTTCTCTGAAAAAAGAACTTTGTACGGGCTATGACCATCGTAAAGCCCGAACTCCTTCTGAAGTGCATCAGCCACTTCAAAGTGTCCTGCCACAATCCCACTTTTGTGTCCGGATTCAAAGCTGTCATGCCTATCCATCGGCAATATAACAAATATAAACAAGGCAAATGCGCAAACGAAGCCGGCTGCAAATATGGCGGAATATTTTAGCATGGTCATTGATGCCTACCAGGGCAGCGGCCCGAAATGTTGCAGCCGATCCGCGACCGAGTGCGGAGTGTCGTTGATCATGTTCCTGACGTTGCGGCGGTGGCAGCCATTTGTCCAGTCGATTTCGCCCAGCCTTGTTTTCTTTTCATCCGCGTCAATCCGTGTTTAGCTGTGGCAGAAATATGGCTGTTGAACGTCCCATCATCATCTGCACGCGCGGCAGCGCGCTGGCGCTGGCGCAGGCCAACCTCATCGCCGCGCAATGCCGCGCCGCGTTTCCCCGGCTGCGTTTCGAGCTGAAGATCATCAAGACCACCGGCGACAAGCTGCAGAAGGCCTCGATGGCCAAGACCGATCCCAGCCTGCCGAAAGGACTGTTCACGAAGGAACTCGAAGTGGCGCTGGTCAAAGGCCACGCCGACCTCGCGGTTCACAGCCTGAAAGATCTGCCGACCGACCTGCCATCCGGCCTGATCCTTGCCGCCACGCCGAAGCGCGAGGATGTGCGGGATGTTTTGATCTACCGTTCGGCTGATTTTCTGGCCCGGCAAAAGGAGACCATTGCGGAGCAATCCGACTGGTCGCCGGGGCAGGGTGATTTGCGCGGCTACAGGGCGCATTTGAAGCTGAAAGATTTTCCAAAGGGCGCAACGATTGCCACCAGCAGCACGCGGCGCAAAATGTCGCTGCTGGCCGCGCGGCCGGATTTGAAGATCGTGGAGATTCGCGGCAACGTGACGACGCGGATGCAGAAGGTGGCCGAGCGCGGGGAACTGGACGCCACGGTGCTCGCGCTCGCGGGCATGACGCGGCTGAATTTCAAAATCAACGCCGACGGCACGCTCGCCGGCGACGCCGTGCCGGACGGTCTGCTGGCGACCGTTTTGGATCTGGACGTGATGCTGCCGTGCGTGGGGCAGGGGGCGATTGGCATCGAGATCCGCGCTGATGACGAGCGCATCGGGAAAATCGTGGAGCGGCTGAATCATTTCAACACGTTCCACGCCGTGACGGCCGAACGCGCCTTTCTGCGCGGCATGGGCGGCGGCTGCCAGAGCCCGGTGGGCGCGCACGCGGAAATTTCCGGCGACAAAATCTCGCTCAAGGCGGTTTCCTTCCGCAATGAAACCGTGAAACGCGGCGAGGCGAAGCGGCCGGTCACCGAGGCGTCGGCGTTGGGCGAACAAATTGCGGCGGAATTGAAATAGGCCGCAGCGGTTTTGAAGCGCTCATTTTTGCATGACGCGGACCTCAACCTTGAACGCGCCCGGCACCGGTTCGTTGGCCACAACAATGAGATAGCCGCCGCCGCAGCCGGAATACATCGCGCCAGGATATTGCCGCTGATAGGCCTTGAGCAACGCCATCAAATCTAGCCGGATCAGCGGATGCCGGACGACATGCGGCAGCAGCTTCTCCCAGCATTTCATGTTCAAGTTGAGCGCCGCGCCGAGCGCCCGGGCGTCCATCCTGACAATCGCCTCGTAGCAATCCCGGCCGGACTGGCCGAGACGGTTGACCCATTCGGGAGCCAGATTTTTTTTGCCCAGCGGGCTGTAGCCTTCGGGGCGCGGCGCGACGGGAACCAGATGCAACACCTGGCCCAGCCAGCGCGCGACCTTGGGACGGTTGCACGATTCGATGTGGGAAGGAAAAACACCGCCGTGAATGTTGAAGTCATAGTCCAGCCGGTTCACGCCGGGATAAACCAGGCCAATCATGTCCTGCGATCCGCTTGGCTCGGTTTTGCCCCGGTTTTCCACCGCGTAAAGTTCCCGTGCCAGCGCCTCCGGCGGGCGGTCCGGCAGTTTGCCTTTCCACAATTCCATGGCCACGGCGCGCGTGCCGCTGGCGATGCCGGAGCGGTCCATCGGGCGGAAGTTCGGTTCGATCTGCACGACGACCATTGAGCCGGGCGGCCGGGGGTTGTGCCGGGAAACGAAGGGCTGGTCAATCCAGCCGCCCGCGAGCTGCAGGCGGTTGGGAATCGAACCCATCAGTTTTGATACGGGTGAAGCGGCCATAGGTTTTACCAAGGCGGGGCGAAAGGGTTCGGACGGTTTGCGTTGATGTCGTCGTATTTCACAAAGGAAAAATCATACTGGCCGCGTGGTTGAAGTTCTGGGTGGTGGAGCCTAAGGGATTCGAACCCTTGACCCCCACAATGCCATTGTGGTGCTCTACCAACTGAGCTAAGACCCCATCCAGATTGGCGCGCAATCTAAAGGTTCAGCAGCCCTTGTCAATTTTTTTCACATCCGGGCGTGAGCGCCGCCGTGGCATCCTCAGATCGCCGGTGTATTTTGAACTTTGAACCGGCCGCTTTCAACTTTAGTCTCGCGGCGTGAACAACCGCTTGCCGAGCGCCACCGTCATCATCCCCGCGCGCCCCGATCAGGGCGACATCAAAGCGGTGGCGGCGGCGCGGCAACTGGATTATCCGGCCGAACTTTTGGAAATCATCGTCGCGCGCGGCCGGCAGCCTTCGGTCCAGCGCAACGCCGCCCTCCGCGCCGCGCGCGGTGAGGTGGTTTATTTTCTGGATGACGATTCGGTCCCGCCCGCCGGCAATCTCCGCCGGGCGGCCACCCTTTTTTCCGATGCCCGGGTGCAGATGGCCGGCGGCCCGAACCTTTGTCCGCCGGAGGCGCCGGCGCGGGAACAAATATTTGCGCTCGTGCTCGGAAGCTGGATTGCGTTCGGCCCCAGCCGCGCCCGTTACACGCCCGTCGGGAAATTGCGCGACTCCGGCGAAAAGGAATTGATTTTGTGCAACCTGGTTGCGCGCCGCGAAAGCCTGCTCGAACTGGGCGGCTTCAACGAGGCGCTTTATCCCAACGAGGAAAACGCGCTCATGGACGACCTCCAAAAACGCGGCGGCCGGCTGCTTTACGATCCGGACCTGGTTGTCCGGCGCCACCCGCGCCCGACCCTCGCGGCGTTCACCAAAATGTTGAGGACCTACGGCCGCGGGCGGGCCGAGCAGTTCCGGCTCAACCCGACCTTTGGCTCCGCCCCCAACTTTGTGCCGCCGTTATTTTGCGTGTATCTGCTGGCCTTGATCCTTTTGGAGCTTTGGCCGCTGGGAAATTCCTTTGCCCCGGTCAAGGCTTTTGCCGGCTGGCCGCTCGCCGTTTATTGCGTGGCCATCGTCCTGCAAACGCTGGTTTTGATTCCGGCGGGTGGAATCGGGCGCAGCCTGCTGGCCATGCCGCTGCTGGTGGCCAGTCATCTTTTCTACGGGTTCGGCTTTTGGCGCGGATTGTTCACCAAACTACAAGGCGGCGGGAACCAGCCGGTGGCTGAAGTAGTCTTGGAAAAAATCCCGCTTTGAACCTCCGCGCCTCCGCGGTTCAAGCCTGGTTCCGCTGCCGGTTTGCCTCGTATAGAAACACGGCCGCCGCCGCGCCCACATTGAGCGAATCCACACCGTTCGCCATCGGGATCGCCACGGCATCGTCGCACGCTTCAAGGACGCTTTTGGAGATGCCGTTGCCTTCGCTGCCGAAAACGAGGCAGCAGTCGCCGGAGAAATCCGCCTGCGAAAGGGTTTTGCCGTCCGCGTGCGGATGCGCGGCGATGCAACGGACGCCCCGGGCGCGCAAATCGTGCAGGGTTTGCGCCAGGGAAAATCTCGGCGGATCGTCGCGCCGCACCCGGACGGCTTCGTTTGCCATCTTCACCTCCCAGACCGGCAGTTGAAAAACGGTGCCCATCGAGTTCCGCACCGAGCGGCGCAGATACGGGCTGCTGCACGTCTCGCCAACCAGCAGCGCCTGAACACCGAACGCGACGCAGTTGCGCACAAGCGCGCCGAGATTTTCCGCGTTGGCCAGTTCGTCCACGGCCACGAGCAGCTGCGGCTGCCGGCTGCCGGCCAGAATATCGTCCAGCGAACCGGTCGGCGGGATTTTGCCGACGGCGAGCACTCCCTGGAACAGCGAGAAGCCGGTGATGGACTCGAGCAGTTCCTTTTCCGCGAGATAAACGGTGAACTGCTCCGGCCGCGCGGCGAGCAGCGGACGAAAATCCTCCAGCCATTTCTCCGGCAGCACCACCGAGACCACGGTGAAATGGCTTTCGAGCAGGCGGCGCGTGACCTTTTCACCCTCGGCGATGAAGATGCCCTGCGCCTCGTGGGTCGCCGACCGGCGCATGGTGTGATACGGCGCGAGTTCGGGCAAATCGAGCGAGGAGATTTTTTCGAGACGGAACATGGCGGAAAATGTTCGCAGCCGGATTGGAAAAGTAAAGCGCCGTGGGCGCGAAATCTTTGCAGGTTGTGATGCAGGGGAAAAGCGGCGGAGGGCCGCCGCAGCCCAGGACGCTCTGCGTTCAAAATGCCGCGCCGACGGCGCTGAAGCGTGGCTCGCTAACCCGTCGCCGATGATAGCTGGCGCTGTTCGGATTTAAAGTTCCAAAGTTTCACACGGCACATCCTGTGCGGCGAGCTGGAGCCGGACGTGCATCGCGCCGATGTGATGGAGCTGCTCGGCCATGACGTGTTCCGCAAGCTCGGGCTTGTTGCATTCGCGGCTCAAGTGCGCGAGGTAAAGGTGCCGCAGCCCGGCGGACATGATTTGCGCGGCGGCCTCGGCGGCGGCCACGTTCGAGAGATGGCCGTGCCGGCCAAGGATGCGCTGCTTGAGGCTCCACGCGCGGCGCGGACAATCCTGCAGCATCTTCACGTCGTGGTTGGATTCAAGCACGAGCACATTCGCGGCGCGGATGCGGTCGAGCACCAGCTTGGTGGTGTGACCGAGGTCGGTGGCAAAGCCGATGTTGCCGCGCCCGGTGCGCAAAAGAAATCCGACCGGGTCCTGCGCGTCGTGCGGAATGGAAAAGGTCTCGATGCTCACATCGCCGATCTCAAACCCCGCGCCGGTGGTGAACAACTGCCAGTTGATTTTCGTCTTCAGAAGTTTCGTGCTGTCGGGGCCGTCGGGCGTCGGACTTTTTTTCGAGAGCCACTTGGTTTTGAGCGCCCAGACGGTGGCGTCCTGGGTGTCGCGGTTGCAATAGACGGGAATGCCAAACTTGTCCGCCAGGCCGAGTAGTCCGGCGATGTGGTCGGAGTGTTCGTGCGTGATCAAAATGGCGGAGAGATTTTCCGGCGTGCGGCCGATGGTGGCGAGGCGTTTGCGGATCTGGAGCGGGGAAAACCCGGCGTCCACCAGGATGCGGACCTCGGCGGTCTCGATGTAGGCGCAGTTGCCGGACGAGCCGCTGCCGAGAATGGTGAGTTTGACGGACACAAGCTGAAGTTACCGGCGGGAAAGTTCGCGGGCAAATTTTTTCCGGCGGAGAAACAATTTTCCCCGGCAATTTGACGTTTAAGGCCAGCCCGTACAGGTTCGGCCCAGCCCATTTTCATCCACTTTTGGAATGACGCCTGCTGTTTAGGCGGAGCAATTCTGGAATCAACCTGAAACCAAACCCTACCATGTTAAGAACAAAGCGGTTGCCGCTTGCAGCCGGTATTGTCGCGCTGTGGCTGCTGGGGGGCATGTTTTCCAGTTTTGGGGCAGGGACGAGACATCTTCTCCATGGGCATGTTCCGGCGGTGGTGGCGAGACTGACGGCCCTCGGTTTTTTCCCGGCAACGAACCAAGTACGCCTGGCCATCGGCCTGCCGCTGCGAAATACCAATGAACTGGATGAACTATTGCGGCAGATTTACAATCCGGCCAGCCCCAATTTTCGGAAATATCTCACGCCGGAGGAATTCACCGCGCAATTCGGTCCGACGGAATCCGATTATGCCGCGGTAAGGAATTTTGCCCAGACGAACGGCTTTGCCGTCACCGCCACGCACGGCAACCGGCTGCTGCTGGATGTGACCGGTTCGGAGGCGGCGGTGGAAAAGGCCTTTCAGGTCAGGCTGCGGGTTTACCGGCATCCCAAGGAGGCGCGGGATTTTTTCGCGCCGGACAGCGAACCGTCGGTGCCGGAAAATCTTCCGGTGGCGGACATCAGCGGGCTGGACAATTATTCGCGTCCGCACCCGAAGCTTGTCCGGCAGTCATTGACAGTGTCACCCCACGTGGGTTCGGCCCCGACCGGCGGGTATTTGGGAAACGATTTTCGCGCGGCGTATGTGCCGGGAACCGCGCTGGACGGCTCCGGACAGATGGTCGGGCTGCTGCAGTTTGATGGGTTTTATTCCAACGACATCGTCGCCTACGCGAATCTGGCGAACCGGACGAACATCCCGCCGATCCAGACGGTGTTGATTGACGGCTTCAGCGGCACGCCGACCACGGGCCCAAACAGCGGCAATCCGGAAGTTTCGCTGGACATCGAGATGGCGATGGCGATGGCGCCGGCGCTGGCGAAAATCATTCTTTTTGAGGGCAATCCTAACAATCTCATCCCCAACGACGTCTTGAACACGATGGCGGCGAGCAACACGGTGAAAAATTTGAGTTCGTCCTGGGGCTGGAGCGGCGGCCCGACCACGACCACCGACAACATTTTCAAAAACATGGCTGCGCAGGGACAGACGTTCTTCAACGCCTCTGGCGACAGCGATGCTTTTCCGGCGGGCTTCGTGGATGATCCCAACCAGACGACGACGCCGTCGAGCAGCCCTTACATCACGCAAGTGGGCGGAACAACGCTGAACACTTCCGGCGCGGGTGGAAATTATGCCACGGAAAATGTCTGGAACCGGGGCGGCGGAGTGGGTGCCGGCGGCGGCGTCAGCACTTATTATTCAATTCCGAGCTGGCAGTTGGGAATCAGTTCGTCCTTGATCAACGGCGGTTCCACCACGGCGCGGAACATTCCGGACGTGGCGTTGATCGCGGAAAACGTGTATGTGAGCTACGGCAACGGTGGCAGTGGAAACTTCGGCGGCACGAGCTGTGCCGCGCCGTTGTGGGCGGGTTTCATGGCGCTGGTCAACCAGCAGGCCGTGGCCGGCGGCAAACCGGTCGTCGGCTTCATCAATCCCGCAGTTTACGAGATCGCCAACGAATCCATTTACAATTCTGTATTTCACGACACCACCTCGGGCAACAACACTTCCCCGGCTAGCCCGAACGGGTTTTTTGCCGTTTCCGGCTACGATTTATGCACCGGCGTGGGCACGCCGAACGGAACGAATCTGATGAACGCGCTGTTAAACCCCGACCCGCTCATCGTGGTTTCCAGCGGCGGGTTCAATGCGGTCGGCTCGCCGGGTGGCACCTTCAACATCGCTTCGCAAAACTTTTATCTGACCAACGCCGGAACCGTCCCGCTGGCCTGGTCGCTGTTGAACACGTCAATGTGGCTGAATGTTTCAGCGGGCAGCGGCATGCTGGCCGCCGGTGCGAGCAGCCCGGTGGCGGTCAGTCTGAACACCGTCGCCAGCAACCTGAACGCCGGCACCTATTCGGCCAGCCTCTGGTTTTCAAATGTTACCAGCGGCGTGGCGCATGCTCGCTTCTTCACGCTGAAGGTAAGCGACCCGCTCGTCATTCTGCCGACGAACAATTTTTTCTTTAGCGGCCCGGTTGGCGGGCCGTTTGCGCCCGCGTCGCAGGGAATCGCTTTGACGAACGCCCGGGCCGGCACCTTGAACTGGAGCATCAACAACACGTCCGCCTGGTTCAATGTTTCTCCGGCCAGTGGCAGCGTCGCATCCGGCGCGCGGGCTGCCGTGACCGTTACGACCACGACGGCGGCCGCCAGTTTGCCGAATGGAAGCTATAACGCGGTTTTTCAAGTGACCAACCTCGCCAGCCAGTTTGTGCAGATGATCACGGGCAATGTCGTATCCGGCGGGTTGCTGGTGCAGAACGGCGGATTCGAGACCGGCGATTTTACAGGCTGGACGCAATCGGGAAATCCCAACTACACCATCGTCACCAGCGGCAACGCCACCTATGTTCATTCAGGCACATTCGGCGCCGCCCTGGGGCCGCCCGGTTCGCTCGGTTTTATCTCCCAGACATTGCCGACCTCGCCCGGACAGCTTTATTTGCTTACGTTCTGGCTTTCCAATCCGACCGCCGCACCGACCGAACAATTTCAAACGAGCTGGAACGGTGTGGTCATCGCCAACCTGCTCAACCCGGGAGTTCTGGGGTGGACCAAATATAATTATCTGGTCACGGCCACCGGCAACAGCACGGTTCTACAGTTTGGTTTCCGCAACGACCCGGCTTACTTCGGCCTTGATGACATCAGCGTGATTCCGGTTTCGCTGCCGGCGATTACCGACCAGCCGACCAATCTCATGGTGCTGGCCGGCAACACCGCAATGTTCAGCGCCAGCGCGAGCGGTTCGCCACCGCTGGCCTACCAATGGCTCAAAGGCGGTGTCAATCTAGCCAACGGCGCCGGAATTTCCGGTGCGACCGTTGGCAGCCTGACACTCGCCGGCGTCACGACCAATAATGCCGGGAATTACAGCCTCGTCGTCACCAACGCCTACGGTTCGGTCACTAGCAGCGTGGCGGTGTTGACGGTGGAACTGCCGCCAACCATCACGGTTTCGCTCACCAACCAGACCATTGAGTGCGGCGGCAACGCCGGGTTTGCAATTGCCGCCGCCGGCACAGCGCCAATGGAATATCACTGGAGTCTTGATGGCTCGCCGATTTCCGGCGCGACCAACAACAGCCTGGCACTGGCCGGCATCCATCTGCCGAGTCACACGGTAGCCGTGGCCGTTACCAGTCTTTATGGCAGTGCGACCAACAGTGCCGTTTTGACGGTTCACGACACGGTCGCACCGGTCATTACGCTCAATGGTCCGAATCCCATTTCCATTGAACTTGGTGGCACCTTTTCCGACCCGGGCGCAACGGCCAATGATATTTGCGCCGGTGGGGTCGCAGTCATGGTCAGCGGCACGATCAATCTGAATGCCGTCGGCACCAACCTCCTTGCCTACTCGTCCACCGATGGAAACGCCAACACCAGCACCGTGACGCGCATCGTCATCGTGCGCGACACCACGCCACCCACCATTCTGTGGAGCTTTACGAATCTGGTGCTTGCGGCGAACACGAACTGCTCCGCCGTGATGCCCGACGTTACCGGAACTAACTTCATTCTGGCCACCGATATGTCCGGCACACTGACAATCTCCCAGAATCCGACCAACAATTCCGTGCTTGCCCTCGGAACCAATCAGATTGTCATCACCGTGACGGACGCCTCCGGCAATGCCGCATATTCCACGAACACTATTACCGTCCAGGACGAAACTTCGCCGGTGATTGTCAGCCAGCCGCAAAACTTGACCAATGTCATCGGCACTTCTGCCACCTTCAACATCGCCGCAACCGCCTGCACTACGAGCGCCTGCCAGTGGTTTTTTAACAGTATGGCGGTGGCCGGTCAGACCAACAGTTCGCTGGCGATTGACCCGGTCAATCTCACGAATGCCGGCAATTATTTCGCGATCGTCACGGCCTCGGGCGGTTCGGTCACCAGTGTCGTCGCCGTTTTGACGGTGCTGACCCTGCCGCCGGCCATCACCGGTGTGGCCGCCAACCCGGACGGCAGCTTTACTCTCAATTTGGCCGGCACGTCCGGCGAAACGTATGTTTTGGAAACGACAACCAACCTCGTTTTGATCACCGGCTGGCAGCCCATCGCCACCAATATGCCCGACACCAACGGCGTCTGGCAGTTCAACGACGTGGAGGCCACCAATTTTGCGCAAAGGTTCTACCGGCTGAAGCTGGTTCAGTAATCTTTTTGTGAGCTGCGCCTGCCCGTGAGCTGCTTGCCCGCCGCGCCCAAAACGGTAAGATGCTCGCGTGAGCGAACTCCTCCAGCGCCTTGAAGGCGAAATCCAGTCGCGTTACCGCCTCCTGCGCGGGGAAAAAATCCTGGCCGCCGTCTCCGGTGGTTTGGATTCGATGGTCCTGCTGCACTCGCTCCAGGCGCTCGCAAAAAAGTGGCGCTGGGAAATTACCGTGGCCCACTTCAACCACCAGTTGCGTGGACGCAGCAGCGATGCAGATGAAAGGCTTGTTCACAGGACGGCGCGCGCGATGGGTCTGCCTTTTGTCTCCGGGCGGGCGGATGTGAAGCGCTTTGCGCAAAAAAACAAACTCTCCGTCGAAATGGCCGCGCGGAGGCTGCGGCACGAATTTCTCGCGCGGGTGGCGCGCGAACGGAAAATTTCCATTGTCGCGCTCGCCCATCATGCCGACGATCAGCTGGAGCTTTTTTTCCTGCGGCTGCTGCGCGGGGCGGGCGGTGAAGGCTTGGCCGGAATGAAATGGCGCTCGCCGTCGCCCGCCGATGATAAAATCACGCTTGTTCGTCCGCTGCTCGGCCTGCCGAAAGCCGGATTGCTCCAGTTTGCCCGCGAAAATAAAATCAATTTCCGCGAAGATTCGACCAATGCGTCCCCGGATTTCCTCCGCAACCGGATTCGCCACGAACTGCTGCCGCTGCTGCAAAAAAAATACCAGCCCGGCCTCGCCAAATCCGTCTTGCGGCTCATGGAGATTATCGGCGCTGAATCGGAAACGGTCGGCGGCCTCGCCGGGAACTGGCTGAAGCAGCGCCGGCCCGTTTTCGAGGATTTGCCCATCGCCGTTCAGCGGCGCGTTTTGCAGTCGCAACTGGCCGCGCTGAAGGTGTTGCCGGACTTTGAACTGGTTGAATCGCTCCGGGAGTCGGCGGACGTCGCCGTCAGTGTTGGCTCCCGATGTTCCGTCGCGCGCGACGCGGCGGGCGGCTTGAATCTGCATGAACATTCTCCGGCGGTTGGATTCAAGGCGGACAAACTGGTTGTGGACCTGGCGGGCCGGGCAGGGGACGTGAAGTTCGGCGGGGCGGTGTTGAGCTGGCGGTTTGAAACGAACCAAAAACTTCGGGCGCTTAAAAAATCCGGGCGCGAATTTTTTGACGCCGACAAGACCGGCGACAAAATCACGCTGCGGCACTGGCGGCCGGGCGATGTTTTTCAGCCGTCCGGCTCGAAGTCGGCGGTGAAGCTGCAGGATTTGTTCACAAACGCCAAAATTCCCCGCGACCGGCGGCGACGGTTAATCGTGGCGGCGGCCGGCGGTGAAATTTTCTGGGTGGAGGGTTTGCGGATTTCGGAAAAATTCAAATTGTTGCCGGAAACGAAGAAGCGGCTGGTCTGGCGCTGGCGGCCGCAAAGTGTTTGAAACGGTGCGGCGAAAAGATTAGCCTTGCCGAGATTCGACGCCCAAAGTGAAAAAAATTTCAGTCATCATCCCATGTTGCAACGAGGAGGAAGTACTGCCACAGCTTTTCCAACGGTTGTCGGCCGTTGCCGGAACCTGGGCGATGGGCTGCGAGTTCATTTGCGTGGATGACGGCTCGCATGACCGGACGTGGGAATTGTTGAAACTGCAGAGCGGGAAGGATCCGCGCTGGCGCTGCCTTTCTTTCGCGCGGAATTTCGGCCATCAAATCGCCGTCAGCGCCGGGCTTTATCACGCCACGGGCGACGCGGTGGTGATCATTGACGCGGATTTGCAGGATCCGCCGGAGCAGATTTTCCGGCTTATCGAAAAATGGCGCGAGGGATTTCAGGTTGTTTATGCCGTTCGCACCAAGCGCGATGATGAGAGGTTGAAGCAATTTCTGGCGTGGGTTTTTTACCGGCTGCTGTCCCGGGCAGTGCCGTTCAACGTCCCGGCGGATGCGGGGGACTTCTGCCTGCTGGACCGGCGCGTCGTTGAAGTGCTGAATGCGCTGCCGGAACGCAACCGTTATCTGCGCGGTTTGCGCGCTTGGAGCGGTTTCCGGCAGACCGGCCTTGAATTTGAACGGCACGCGCGGGCGGCGGGCGCGCCGCAATACACTTTTAGAAAATCGCTGCGGCTGGCGATGGACGGTGTATTTTCCTTTTCCACCGTGCCGCTGCGGCTGGCGACTTATCTGGGATTGATGGTTTCCCTGATCGCCTTTTTAGGGGCGCTGTTCACGCTGTGCCAGAAAATTTTTGCGGAACAGTTTGCCAAATTCGGCCTGACACCCGGCCCGCACGGGATCCCCACGCTGGTGGTTTCCACTCTGTTTCTGGGCGGGATCCA
>Ga0302319_10009129_pt1 | contig 19148 bp, 20 predicted proteins | sample Bog_T0_2_FD_203319 | JGI IMG/M metagenome (GOLD analysis project Ga0302319, IMG submission 203319) | Peat permafrost microbial communities from Stordalen Mire near Abisko, Sweden - Bog_T0_2 | ecosystem: Environmental > Terrestrial > Soil > Wetlands > Peat | place: Sweden: Abisko, Stordalen Mire... | reverse complement strand
GCCGAAAGGCCTCGTCGTAGCGACGCCTCGTTCTTTTTGCTTTTACTTCTTCGTGCATAGGTTGATCTTAGTCTTCACCTATCCCAATCCCTGTCCACTTTATCGGGACAGGTTCCTTCACTTGGGAACGCACTTGCTGAGGCAATTTTATTGCCGATCCCTGCCCGTTGATCGATAGAAGTCAGCGCGAAATGAAATTTCGCGGGAAACAGGAAACGCTCCCAAGTGAAACTTGGGAGCGAGGAAAAGGCACCATCCGCCGGAGTTTGCAGTAGCCGAGAATGCGCGACTTCGTTACACTCACTCCCCAACGCCTTCTCCCGAAGGCTTCATTCCGACCGCACCCGTAGCTCAACTGGATAGAGTACTTCCCTCCGAAGGAAGGGGTTTCGAGTTCAAATCTCGACGGGTGCACCCTAACTCTAGGTTAAGTGGCTACTCTTTTTGCGGCTAAGAAATGCGTCAAGTCTCCAAAGCAACGCTTTCTTCCTTGGTTCACTATGTATCCCTTGCTCAAGACCGTATGGAAGCTCTCCTGCGTACTTCCTTTCTAATTGGCGGACGACTTTCAAATTGGCCGCATATCGGGCTTGGAAGCGCAGATAATTCACCACTTGTGTAAGTAAGATTATCCAGAGAACACCGCCAAAATGGAATGCAGATACCAAGGCATCCCAAACATGCAATGGCTTTTCATGATCGAACACTGAAGCCCCGAATGACAAGACAGTTGGGACTAAAATCAATCCCCCAAACATGATCAAAAAAACGCGACTGGCATCACGAGAGTGCATTTCACAGTACGCTTTCTTTGCTGCAGCTTTGTCTTCAGCAGAAATCGGCATTCCTAGACAATATCAAAAATATAAGATCTGTCACTCTGAGCCTAATGAAGAGAATAGTTATCAGAATATTCGCTCGCAGGTTTTTTCGCGATTCTCCATTGAAAAGTATACAAATCCCTCGCTCAACTGGATAGAGCACTTCCCTCTGAACGAAGGGGTTTCGAGTTCAAATCTCGACGGGTGCACCCGGAATCTTTTGAAGATTATCTGGGGCCTTTGGCTCTACCTAAAATCCCAGGCGCGCTAAAAAGGCGGCATAACGCGAACGGTGGATCTGTTCGACGAAAAACGGGCGCTCTCCGGCCACTTCCCAGCCTTTGAAGAGCGCATCGGTATAGGTCGAAAAAATACCGAGCCGGTGGCCTTGATAGTAAACGACCCATTTCCCGGCATGGCTCGCCAGCGAAGGCAAATCGGCATGGAAAGCTTCGACATCCATCACCGGAACAGTCTCGTTCATAACGGTGTCACTCAACGCATTCTGATGCGCGAAATTCGCCGATTGGGCCGATGAAAAGTCTTGTGACATTTGAACCTCTATCCATGCTATCGGCCCGATGCCATTTTACTTGAGCAAGCGAAAAGCAATTCGCGTTCAGCTCTGCAAAACGGAACTTTATTTTCGAGCATTTTCGAAAATGTTGTAGCCGTTTCGTGGTCTCTGAGCCCGGAGGGCTCACGGAAATTAGCCGGTGGTGACAACCACCGGTATCCGCCTCAACCAGAGCCCGACCCGGAGGGTCGGCGGATCGCATTTGCCCCTGCAGTTTGCGTTCCCCCAGCGGCCCTCCGGGACGCGCTTCTGTCCCATCCGCTTACCGGTGGTTGTCACCACCGGCTAAGATCTTTCGACCCTCCGGGTCTTCAATCGCGGCTACAGTTTTTCTGAAAATGCTCTAATGCCCGCTGCCCGCGAGCGAAAGCTGGCGCGTGATATTCGCGTAGGTGCCGCTGATGCCCTGCCCCATGGAAACGAGGACAGAAATGGCGAGGATGGCGATGAACGCCAGCACCAGGGCGTATTCGACCAGGGCCTGTCCTTTCCGGTTTTTTCTGCAGGCAAGGCGGCGCATAAGTTTGCCTGCTATCGTGAGGGCAAGGCCACGCGATCGCGCCCCCGGATGCTAATGGCTGCTTCCCGCAATCGCGAGCTGGCTGGTGATGGTCGTGAAGATGGTTTTGACTTCATCACCGAGCCGGATCAGAACCGAGATGGCGACAACGGAAATAAAGGCCAGGATCAAGGCGTATTCGACCAGGGTCTGGCCTTTCTTGTTATTCCGGCGTTGAGGGGAAGGCTTGTGCATAAGTACATTCAGCCTATCGGATGATCAGAAGTTTTCTTGAGTTTCTTTGTGATGTTTTCACGTACGGAAGTGGGGAAACAGGCAACCCCAAACAAGCTTGCGTGTAAATGCGTGCGATTGCACTTGGAACGTAAGTATGTTTAACTAAATACCGTGAACGATATCATCTCACCGACCGATCAAAGCAAGCCCTCCTCCTCACGAAAGTCGCATCGGAAGTCTACTTCCAAGGGGTTCAAGATGCGTAGAGGGCACATGTCGTGGCTGATGCAATTCGCGATCATACTCGCTGCCGTTGCCCTTTTCACCCTGGCCTTTACCGCTGTGATGTATTACCTGAATCAACCGCCTCATACGCCTGCCCCCGTTTCTGACAGCGGGCAAAGCTAGGGCGTGTCTTCAAAATAGGACGAGGCCGCGCCGGGAGGGGTTTTGCCTTCTGGCAAGGAATCGAGTGAGAAGCATAGCCGCAGCTACGTGACGAGCGAGCGACGAAGCCAGAAGGCAAAAGAACCCCGGCCCGAAGGGTTGCGCAACGCGGCCTTGCCCTATTTTGAAAACACGCCCTAATTCGTTACGCGCTTGTAATCGCACGAGCTTGAACATCCTGCTCCTTTTCGGGTCAATCCCTATGTAAGTTCATTCATTCCTCCCCTGACCGGGTGGTGACTCCTGTTGAGTTGCTGCCCGGTCTTTTTTTGTCAAGGAGGGCGAATGAGGCAACCTTTAACTGTAATGGAATATGATGTCGTGATCGTGGGGGCGGGTCCGGGCGGTTCGATGGCCGCCCTGATCCTCAGCCGGGCGGGCAAACGCGTGCTGGTTCTGGAAAAAGCGACTTTCCCCCGCTCGAAAGTGTGCGGCTATTCGCTTAATCCCCGGTGCTGGCCGATCTGGGAGAAGTACGGGCTGATCGGAGGGTTCAACCTACTGCCCCACTTTAATACCACGGGCTTCACGTTGGCGCAGGAGGGAACCGCGATTATCCAGCACCATTTCCGCAATCATTGCTCGAGGGCGGTGGAGCGCGGCGTTCTCGACCATTGGCTGGCGCAGGAGGCGCAAAAATCGGGAGCCGATTATCAGTTTGGCGTGACGGTCAAAGGCATCGCAAACGGTCGAGTGACGGCCACGACGGGCGATTACGAGGCCCCCATCATCATCGGCGCCGATGGACGAAACTCAATCGTGGGACGCATGGGCCAACTGGCGCGCCCCTCCCCGCCGTGCCGCCGGGTCGGTTGGCAGGCTTTCCTCGATGCGCCATCCGTGGGAGACCACGTCTACATGAATGTCTTTCCTGAAGGCTATTACGGGATCAATCGCATCGATGCGACGCGAACCAACATCACCATGATCTTGTTCGCCGGGACGAAAGTCACCCCGGGAGAAATCGTGCGCCGCTACGTCCCCGATGCCACCGTCGATACGTGGAGGAGTGTCCATCCCGTCTCGCGGCGTCCCTGGGAAATCACGGATGGTCGCTCCTGGCTGGTGGGCGATGCGGCCCGGATGTTGGAACCGCTGACCGGCGAAGGGATTTACAGCGCGATTGCCACCGCCGAGATGGCTTCCCACCATATTCTTTCCATTGAAAAGATCGGCCTGGAGGAGGCAGCGGCCAACTATCGCCGGCAGCATCGCCGTTTTTATGGTTCCCGGGCCCTGGTCAATTCCCTGCTCGGCTGGGCGCTCAAAAATTCTTCGCGCAGCACGCGGATCATGAACGGATTAAAGCGCTGGCCCGGTTTGATCGGACCGATTGTTGACTGGGTACAAAGTCCGAGTGAATCAGTTCAAGTTTCAGCGTGATGTTTCCAGCTCTTCGGGGAGTACCGCGAGATAGTCCATAACCCCTCCTAATGGCAAAAAATTATGGGTTCAGCGGATCGCCGGAACCGTAGATGCCATCCCTGGAATAGTGATTGTCATCAGCAGACGGTGCTGAGTGAGAGCTGCGGTTAACGAGGCCGTTGATCGAGTAATGATTGTCCGAGGCACCATTGCCGGAGAGGCTTTGATACGGATCGACAAGATCACTTATGGCGTGGTGGGAATGGTCCACCGGTGCGGAAATCACAATGCCCGTAGTCTTGGTCGATTCAGCCGCCGCCTTTTCGGCATTCAAGACGAGAAGCTTGCGAGCTTCGAGCTGTTGCTGTTCGGCCCGCAAGGCCCGGGCGTTTTCAAAGTCAGCTTCATCACGGGCATCAGCAGCTGCCTTGGCCAGGGCGGGTTGGTAGTTGAATTTTTTTTGAAGATCCTCCGGCAGCATGATGAGAGGAATACGCGCGCCGCCGTCCCGGTAGAATATGGTCACCGCATCTGCCTCGACTTTGATGACCTTGATTTGAAGATATATTTTACCGTCAATGGTCTTCCAGTCCTCCGCCTGAAGACTGATGGCGCTGAGCAGAAAAATCGCGAGAATGAGGGGTCTCATGGTGCCTGCCTAGTTTAGAAGCTATGCCCAAGGCTAAGCTGGCGGGAGTGAAAGGTCAAATAACCGTGGGCCAATCTGCAAAACTAAACCGGGGTATCGGCCCGGTTCAGGCGGATGCGGACCTCCAGTCCCTGCGGGATCCGGTTCGCGGCGCTGACGATGCCGCCGCAGGCATCGACACAACTCTTGACGATAGCCAAACCCAGCCCCACCCCACCGGTCTCCGATGCGCGCGAAGGATCAACGCGGTAGAAGGGGTCGAACAATTTCTCAAGCTCGCGTGCTGCCACGCCCGGACCATTATCGGATACCGTCATGATGATGTGATCTTCTTCCCGCCATGCCTTGATGACGATTTGAGCCGGTGTGCCCGCATAGCGCAGGGAATTACGCAGCAAATTCGCCAGGGCGCGCTGCAGCAACTCAAAATGAGCGCGGACATGGAGGGCTTCGTGAATATCGACTTCGACCTGACCACCGTCTGTTTTTTCCAGGCGGATGGCCGACGCCACCACGGCGGCAACGTTGACCGGCTCCAGCTTGACGTGGCTTTCGCCCATGGAAGCCTTGGAAAAACTCAGCAATTCGTTGGCGAGTTTTTGCATGTGGGCCACCTCTTCCCGAACATCCTTGATGTAGGGAAGGGATTTTTCATCGCTCCGCTCTTCGAGAATTCCCAGGGCAATTTCCATCCGGGCCAGGGGCGAGCATAACTCATGAGCGGCATCACCGAGAAAGCGCTTTTGGCCTGTGACAAAATCCTTGAGACGTGCCGCCATCCGGTTGATGGCATGACTAAGGCGGCCAAGTTCATCACTGCGGGAATCGGCGACCTGAATGTCGAAGCGACCTTCCGCAATTGATTCGGTTGCCCGGGTCATTTGAGAGATGGATCTGGTCAGGTTCCGGGCGAGCGGAAACCAGAAGATAATGGAAAAAACGACGATGCCCACCGCGACCGCGATCCAGGGCTTGGGGTCGAATAAAAGCGGACTAAGTCCCAGAGACGGCGTCATACCGACAAGCGTAATGATACCGTCGCTATGCAGCGGCTCCGGCGGGAGACGCACCAGCAACCAGTAGGCGGTGGGCGAGTTCGACTTCAGGATGCTCTTGGGAAAATCGGGTATGGCCCCATGCGGAGGCGGCGGCCCTCCTCCCTGCGGTGGAGGCGGACGCCAGCCCTGAGGCGGTGGGAGTCCGCCAGGATCAGGATTGAAATCGGGTGGAGCGCCCGGTGGCGGCATTCCCGGCCCGGGCGGGAGAGCGTAATGGGGTTGGTGATTGGGCTGGGCGAGAATGATCTCCTTCCGGATTTCCTCCGGCGGTTCCAGCTTCGCCCCGTCGATCCATTGGCCCTTGGAATCGAAAAGGGCAAAATCCATTTTATAAGCGAGGCTCAGGTCGAACAGTTCACCGCCCCAATCGCTTCGATCCGAGTGAATAAGTTCTCCAACCAAATCGACGCTCATGGCTTGAATTTGCGCCTGCGAAGACTCGGGCAAGAGCCAATTGTCGAGCGAGCCGAACTGGACGTGAATCATCAGCGCCAGACCGGCAATCAACACAAGCAGATTGACAAAGAACCAGAGCAGCAGCCGGGCAAAAAGTGGAAAAGGCGTTTTCAAGGGGTCTCTGGATGGATGAGCATGTATCCCGCGGAGCGGAAGGTCCGGATGAAGCGGGGATCTTTCGCGTCATCGCCCAGTTTTTTGCGGAGGGCGGAAATGTGCACGTCAATGCTGCGGTCGAAGACTTCATAATCCCGCTCGCGAATTTCCTCCAGAAGCTGATCGCGTGTTTTCACGCGGCCACGGGCCCGGGCCAGGCTGAGAAGGAGATCATATTCCACCGGGGTCAGGGCCAGGGAGCCACCCCCCAGATAAGCGCCGCGCGCCGAGGGCACGATGCGCAGTTTCCCAATCACAATATCGTCGTCGGACAGGGCCTGGATCGCGGGCGCCCGGTAGGCGCGTCGCGTGACGGATCGCAAGCGCGCCAGCAGTTCCCTCGTGGAAAAAGTTTTCGGCAGGTAATCATCCGCACCGACCTCCAGGCCGACGATGCGGTCGGTTTCCTCGCCCCGGGCGGTGAGCATCAGAACGGGCACCCCGGAGGAAACACGAATCCGGCGAAGAACTTCCAGGCCATCGATGCCCGGCAACATCACGTCGAGAAGCACCGCATGCCAGGATTCGGCCAGGGCGCGTTCAACGCCCTCGAGGCCGGTATGGACGGCAACCACGTCGTAGCCCATGGGCTTCAGGTATTCGATCAGCAGGCGGCAAAATTTTTTATCGTCGTCCACCATCAGCACGCGCCGCGTGTCAAATGTCTCAGGTGCGGTGGATTTATCTGGGGAGGGATTCATCGACGGTCGGGAAGGCTCCAGGTCCGAAGTTATCATTTTCACCCCCACCCGTCTGCGGAATTTACCTTTCCTTAACAATAATCCCGGATCGTCTTCATCTTTGCTTTACACGGAGAATTTAGATTCCAGTCAGATCACGAACCTATGAAAAGATTGCCCGCCCTCCTTTTTATGTCCGCCCTGACCAGCGGTCTTGTCTTTGCTCAAACTACACTTGGAACCAAGGCGGCTGGACCAGCTCAATTCTGGCAAGCCTCCCTCATCTCGGAATCGAACCGGGACTACGACGCGGCGCTCAGTCAGATCACCTCGTACAAAACTTCCGGCGGAAATGCGTTTTTGGCCAATCTCCGCGCCGCCTGGCTCTGCTATCTCAAGCAGGACTACGCCAATGCAGCCAGGTTCTACAACGAGGCCGAGCGTTTGCAGCCCTCTTCGATCAATCCCCTGCTCGGGTTGATGAATGTCAGCGAAGCCCGGGGAAATGCCGACGAAATTCAAAAGTCCGCCGAAAATGTCCTGCACCTTGATCCGTTGAATTACCGCGCGCAGATGGCCTCCGCGTATCAGCAATACACCGCCAAAAATTATGCCCTGGCGTTGGCCGCTTACCGCCGGGTGCTGACCTATTATCCCGACGACATGACGGCTCTCAGCGGAGAAGCCTGGTCTCTGTATTACCTCGGTCAGGGAGCCAAAGCGGCCACCGATTTCCAAACGCTTCTCAGCATCAATGCGGACGACTCATGGGCCCAAAAGGGCCTCGCCTTATGTCAGGCCCAAAAAAGTTACTAAACATCCAACTAACCACAACCATGACAACGATCCTGGATAACCTGCTCCTCAATGATCGCGGCATCGCTTTCGATCCGGTCTCGGGAGACACCTACCGGCTCGTCGGGCCGGCCGTGCACCTCGTGCGACTGCTGCAAAAAGGTGCCGACGATGCCGCGCTCCTCCAATACATGCTGGAGGAATACGAGGTCGATGAATCGACGGCGCGGCGCGATCTCGACGTCTTCCTCGGAACGCTTGAGGAGATGAAGTTATGGGAGGCGGCGCCGTGAAAGCATCCGCACCCTGCATCGCCGTGAGCGGGCTGCACCGGGGAGAAAATCCCCAGCCCGGCGCGGGCATCATCCGCAGCCTGCGACGCCACTTTCCGGACGCTAGGATTGTCGGCTTGAGCTACGACGTGATGGAAAGCGGCATCTATGCGGAGGGTGGTCCCGACGAGGTGCATTTGATGCCCTACCCCGCGGCTGGGGGGAAGGCCCTCCTGGACAGGATCGACACGATTCGCAAACGCACGCCCTTCGATTTCTTCATTCCCACACTCGACGCGGAGATCGAAGTCTTCGCGACTCTGCACCACGAATTGAAACGGCGGGGCATCGCCGTCTGCCTGCCCGGCGTCGAGGTTTTGAAGCGGCGCGCCAAACAACATCTTCCCGCGTTGGCTGCCCTGTGCGGGGTGCGCGTTCCCGAGACCCGCCTTGCCTCCGACGTGGCGAGCGCGAGTGAGGCCGCGCATGCGCTCGGCTATCCGCTGGTCGTCAAAGGCCCCTATTATGACGCGAGGATCGTCCATAACTTTGCCCAGCTTGCCGCCGCCGCGGGCCATCTCTTATCCGAATGGGGTCATCCGGTGATTCTGCAAAATTGCATCACCGGCTCGGAATTTAACGTGCTGGGTCTTGGCGATGGCCAGGGAGGCTGGCTGGGGCATTGTTGCATTCGTAAAACCCAGTTGAGCGACAAAGGCAAAGGTTTGTCGGGCATTACCGTCTCGGATGCCCGCTTATCGAGCCTTTGCGCGCGGCTGGTGCGAGAGTTGCAATGGCCCGGACCGTTCGAGATTGAACTCATCCGCGAGGAGACAAGCGGCGACTACTTCCTCATCGAGATCAATCCTCGTTTCCCGGCCTGGATCGATTTCCCCTCCATGCTCGGCGCCAATTTCGCTGCCGCGCTGATCGATATCCTGAAGTCCGGGCGTCCGCCTGGGTCCGTGCCGGATTGTCCGCCGGGCTCCTTTTATATCCGTCACCAAATTGAAGTTGTCGGCAATCTCAATCGCTACGCCGATTTACTCAAAGGCGAGCCCGATACGCTGCCCGAACTGGTCGACGAACCATGGAATAAATTCTCCAAAACAAAATCTCCCGCATGAACCGCCTATCCTATCTCGCTCCCGCCATTCAACGCGTCGGTTCCGAACCGTGCAATCCCTTCCGCCTGGGTTCCGCTCCCTCCTGCACGGAAATTGACGGTGTCCCCATCGCGCATATGACGCGCGAGCACGGCAGCCCGCTGTTCGTTTTTTCGGAAGCAACGTTGCGGGCCAAATACCGCGAGGCCCACCGCGCCTTTTCGCGCCGCTATCCCGACGTGCAGTTCGCCTGGTCTTATAAGACCAACTATCTTAATGCCATCTGCCGCGTTTTTCACGAGGAGGGCGCGATTGCCGAGGTCGTCTCGGAATTTGAATACGACAAGGCGCGGCAAAATGGCATTCCGGGACACGACATTATTTTCAACGGCCCCTTGAAGAGCCGCGAAATCCTGGAGCGTGCGGCGAGCGAAGACGCGATGATTCAGGTCGACCATCTCGACGAATTGCTCCTGCTCGGCGAAATCGCCTCGCAAATCAACCGCGCCAGGCCCATCGCGATTGCCCTGCGCGTTCATCTCGATACGGGCACCCACGCCGTCTGGTCCAAGTTCGGTTTCAATGCCGACAACGGCGAGGCCTTGCGCGTGGTGCGTCGTCTGCTGCAAATGCCCGGCCTCAAACTCCAGGGCTTCCACGCCCACATCGGCACATTTATTCTCGATCCCGAGGCCTATCGCAAATCGGCTGCCGTCCTGGTGCGACTGGCTTTGGAAGCGGAGCGTCTTGGTGTGGAACCAATTCGTTATCTCAACCTGGGCGGCGGCTTTGCCTCGCGGGCAAGACTCCATTATCAATATCTCTCTCCCGAACAGACGACGCCGAGTTTCGACCGCTACGCCGCGGCGATCTGCGATACGATCACCCAGGCCTGGCCCGCGGGACGACGCCTTCCCCGGCTCTATCTCGAAACCGGCCGCGCGCTGGTCGATGAAGCCGGCTACCTGATTTCCACGGTCGTCGCGGTGAAGAGACGACCCACGGCCACCGCCCCCGCGATCAACGGCGTCCTCGCCGCTTATGGCAAGGGATCATTGGGCGCGTCCGCCGCCTTGGAAGCGGATCGCCCTGCGCTGGTCATCGACGCAGGCATCAACCTCCTCTACACCACGGCGTGGTATTTGCCCACGATTCTTCCGGCCAAAGCCTGCGTCGATGTTCCCGCGCCCACGACGATTTACGGCTGCCTCTGCATGAACATCGACGTCATTCGCGAGGAGGCCCCGCTGCCCGGTCTCACCACGGGCGACCAGGTCGTGCTGCACCCGGTCGGCGCTTACAACATAACGCAATCGATGCAGTTCATCACCTACCGGCCTGCCGTGGTGATGATCGGCCTCGACGGCGCGGTCCATGTCATTCGTCGCCGGGAAAATCTCAACTATGTCCAGGAACTGGAAGAATTACCGGAGTATCTCTCTCCGCACGGATTGAAACTGATGCCCAGAGTGGAGGACTCTCATTTGGATCTTAACGGACACAAACGGGGCACCACTCTTCCCGAAGGAAGGGGCCATTTATGATTTCCATGCCGGACCGCGATGGCGCATCCGCTGTGACACCGTGGCAATGCCTCTGTCACGGCGTGCCGCGCGCCTATGCGATTTTATTCTTCTCTCCCCATGTGTGGCTCGGCTGGCTCCTGCTCGCCACCAGCCTCCTCTCCCCCGGCATTGGCCTGTCGGGATTGGCGGGAGCGTTCGCGGCGGGAGGAATCGCGTGGGCTCTGGGCTTCGATCGCACGAGGATCCGCAACGGCTATCTCCTCTTCAATCCGCTGCTGGTTTGCCTGACCCTCGGATTGATGAATCGATCCTACTTTTTTCCGCCCTCCGTTTTTCTCGTGCTCTGGATCGCGGCTGTTCTGGGCGGCCTTTTCACCGGGGTCGCGATGCAGCAAGCCTTTAGCCACCATTTCGGGCTTTCGGCCCAGAGTCTCCCCGCGATGACCTTCGCCTACGTCCTCTATTTTCTCGCGTTCGCTGTGGCAGGGCCCGCCACCATGCCGGTGGAATTGGCCAACCCCTGGCTTGATCTCGACTTCCTGCCCTCGTGGGGCCAATCCTTTTTTCAAGTCTTCGGTGCGATGATTTTTGAGCCACGTGCGCTACCCGGGCTTTTGGTTTTTATCGCGCTGGCCCTGACCTCCCCGCTTTCAACTCTGGTCGCCTCGGCTTCACTGATCGTTGGCCTGGAAACGATGAATCTCCTCGGCTACCACGTCGCCCGTGACGGCGTCATCTGGTGCGGGTTCAATTTTCTACTCTGCGGCATCGCCCTCGGCACCGCCTATTTCGCCCCCTCGCGCATGAGCCTCCTGCTCGCGTTGACCGGCACCTTTCTCTGCGCGCTGGTGACTCTCGCCCTGGTCACGGCGCTCCGCTACTTTGCTCTCCCGGCCAGCGCGTTGCCCTATAATTTGGTGGTACTCGTCCTCGTTTATGCGCTCCGCCAGCGTCATGCCCCGGCGGGATTACATCCTTCTCCCGCACCCGGAATGCTCCCCGAAACAGCGGGCCGTTTCGTTGTTCTCAACGCCTCGCGCTTTCCGCATCTCCAACTTCCCGCGCTCGACCTGCCGCTCAAGGATGAATGCGTCATCACGCAAGGCATCAACGGTTCGTTGACTCATCGCGCTCCATGGAACTGGGCACTGGACTTTGAAATCTTTTCCCAAGGTCAACGCTGCCTGCGGAACGGCGTCGCGCTGGAGGATTACCACACCTTCAACAAACTTGTTCTTGCTCCGTGTTCCGGCACCGTCGCCGCCCTCAGGGCGCAGATTCCGGACAACATCCCCGGCGCGAACAACCCCGAGGATAATTGGGGCAATTATGTCGTGATTCAGAGTGATGCGGGCTACCACGTCCTTCTCGCCCACCTGCGCCAGGGTTCGCCTCGGGTCTACGTCGGGCAACGAATTTTATCGGGAGAAGCGATCGGATATTGCGGAAATTCCGGGAGGTCTCCCGTACCCCATCTTCATCTCCAAATCCAGGACACCGCTTATCCCGGCGGACCAACCCGTCCTTTTTGCCTGAGAAACACCATCCAGACCAATCCGGCTGGCACCCAGCAAACGTATCATACCTCGTCGATTCCATCCGAAGGCACCCGCCTTTCTTTGCCCACGCCCTTGCCGGCGCTCCATGCGCTTTTTTGCAACTGGCTGCCAGGCGAATACCGCTTTCGCATCAGCCTCGACCACCACGTGGCGCGCGAGGAAACCCTGCTGCTCGATTTTGATCAAATGGGGCGCTTTCGTCTTCGCTCACGCCGTCATGCCGCTCAACTCACCGCATTTCTGGCCCAGAATATCTTTTATGCCATTGACTATGAGGGTCCGGGTGAAAGCCTTCTCGCGTTGATTTCCACCGGGCTGGCGCGAGTTCCCTGCCTCGCCGATCCGGGAATCGTTTGGACGGACCACGTCAGCCCGGCGCCGTTTTACGGTGGCGTCAGGCGCAAGCTGCACGACGTTCTTGATCCTTACCTTGGGCCGAGCCTTCTGTCTTACCGTTACTCCATGCATGCGGGCGAACAAGGATTTGAAATTCGCAGCCAGTTGGAGACTCCTACTCACGATGAAGCACAGACCACCCTGCCCGCATTGGCTCCGCACCGGATGATAACAACGCTGTCCGCGCGCGTCGGTATCCAACGGATCGAGGCGCGGCTCGGCAAGGATGTCACGCTGAAAGCCGAGTTGATCGACCCTGCCATTTCCCCGCAAAAATCAGAAGCCCGGAGTGGCCACCCGAAGCCTGCCACGGCCTCTGGAGTTTTAACTCGTGAATAGATGCCTTCTCGCCCTCACCCTTGGTTTCGCGACTATTTTTGCGACTAGAATCGGTGCGCGCGAGGTCAACCTTGTCCAAAATCCCGGCTTCGAACGCATCGATTCCTCGACCCATCTGCCTTTGGGCTACGAATTGAAGGGCGCGGCTTTCCGCGGATACCTGGGCAGTTGGGACGATTTCGCCACCAACGGCATCATCTTTCCCGGAGAGGCAACCAATGGGGGTGCCGTGAGTCAGTTGGTACGCGGAATCGATCAGTCGAAGGGGCGCTGGATCAGTTTTCGCTTTCGCGGCCTTGCGGAGGATGGGTTCTCCGTCCCCGACAATTCGCTGGAAATGAAGATCGAGTTTTATGCGAAGAACGGAACCGATTACCTCGATTGCGCCTCGCGGCCTATCTATGGCGAGATCGAACTCGACCGGAAAAACCTCACCGTCAATGGCGACTATCACGTTGGAGGTGCGGCTGTCTGGCGAAGCTACGAACTGGAGGAGCTTCTTCCCTTTCCCGAAGTCGACGCGGTGAGAATCAGCCTCTCCTACAACAAGGGCGTCGCGACTCGCCCGCAACACGCTGCTTTTCTGATTGATGACTTTTCCATGGTTCAGCGTTCACGATCCCTTACAGGCCGGATTGATCCCGCCGAGCGCACTCCCGCGGCGAGTGCCTCCGGACCCATGGACACGAGCAAGCTGATGTCACTCGGAGGCCGCTGGTATTACGATCCCTCTCCCGGCGAAAAAGCGGATGCTTCGCACCTGACTGTAACAGAGGAAAATGCCGACCGTCTCTTTTACAAGAGCGATCGCCTGATTAATCCCTTTCTCAATAATATGACGGCGTGGCTTCGGGCCGGGTACAAGGACGAGCAAGGCAACATCGTCTCCCAGGACCGTTTCGTACCGGACAATGTCGTGCTTCTTTTTCAAGGCGATGGTTTTCTCACCGTTAAATCCAAAAACCTGCCCAACCATCCCACGGCGAAGTTTCCGGGCTTCAACCCCAGTTATATCCAGGAGATGAGCCGGACCTATCGGCTGCCCCTGGAACCGGCGCTCAACCCGGATGCCGTGGCCATGGATGATTCCGACCGCAACCACGCGCTCCCAATGGGGCCCATCGGCATAGCGGTCAACGGCGTCGTTTTTTACAATCCCTTCGATGCAACGATGAAAGACGCGTCCAACATCATGGACTATTGTTGCGGACATCCCAATCCCTTCGGCCAATACCACTATCACAAGTATCCGATTTGCGTGAACACACCCTTTGTCGACAAAGGCGAGGCGCCCTCGCAGGTCATCGGCTTTGCCTTCGACGGCCTGCCGATCTACGGTCCTTACCAAAGCGCGGGCATCATGGCCAGGGATTCAACCACGAATCCGCTCAACGCCTTCAACGCCTGCTACGACGACGTGCGCGGCTGGCACTATCACGTCACTCCTGGAAAATTTCCCTACATCATCGGCGGCTACTTCGCAAAGGTTGAGCCAGGCAATATCGAACACCCTCCCCAACACCTCTTCGGCACTCCTCCGCCCTGGCCGCCAAAGCTTCCACCCGATTCTCCCGAATAATCCCCATCAAACGCTTCTTCTCACGTCAGGCATACGTCTTTTAATGCCTCGATAAATCAGTTCACGTAACCTGCAGATGCCTTCGCGCAAAGCCAGACTATCGGCGGCAAGCAGGCGGATGGAGTAGCCGTGAGCGTGAAGTTTGGACGCTGCGCACCTGGCTTTGAGTTCCTTGGAGAGATTTTTCACGGTGTGGAGAAAATCGTCGTCCCACTTGGCGGCGGCGGGCGAAATGATCACGAAACCGGCATAGTAGCTATTCGGAAAAAGTGCTTTGAGTCCGGCCAATCTGGATTCCCCCGGAGAGAGCGAGGCCCGCTCGCGATGCACCAGCCGATCATCGACGTGGATATCGGTTCGCCATGAGTAATTCTCGAAGGCGAACACCTCGCCCGATGCCACGCGTCCCGGGCTCAGCGTTTCGAGGAAGATAAGTTCACCACCCTCTTCGATATGAATCTTGGATTGTTGAGAGGAACGTGAGTCGCGCTGCGGAATGGAAATTTCCGGGTAGACCTCGAGACTGCCTCCGGCGCGAATTTGAAAAGACTGCTGAATCCGGGTTTCCCTCCCCTGCGAAGGATGATAGCGCGCGGCGGAAGGGCTCGAGAGCACCAGGCTGGCGCCCGGTTCGACGGCAACGTTGACGCGGATGGTGTCGCCGCCAAAAAAGCCCGCGGTTTGATTGACGATATGAACAAGCAGGCTTTCCCCGTCCCAATACGATTTGCTGAGATGAACCGGCGCCGAAAAGGATTGCCGGGCCAGGTAGCTTCTGCGGGCCGGATCCCACGCACAAACCAGGTCGAGATTCCCGTTTAAACTATTGGCCCTGGTATCAGACAAATAGATACTCCCGGTTAAGCCATTCCAGGATTTCGTCCCGGCCCACCCCTGATTTCAGGTCGGCAAAAATAAACGGACGCTGGTTTCTCATGAGCAGGGAGTCGCGGCGCATCACCTCGAGATCGGCCCCGACATAAGGAGCGAGGCTGATTTTGTTAATGAGCAGGAGGTCGCTGTGGCGGATGGCGGGGCCACCCTTGCGGGGAATTTTGTCACCCTCGGCGACATCAATGACATAAATAAACGCATCGGCCAGCTCCGGGGAAAAGGTCGCGGACAGATTATCACCGCCGCTTTCGATGAGGATGATCTCAAGCCCCGGATGGCGTTCTTCCAACTGGCGCACCGCGGCCATGTTCATGCTGGTATCGTCCCGAATGGCCGTATGGGGACAGCCTCCGGTCTCGACTCCGAGCACCCGGTCGGGCGGCAATGCCTCGTTGCGGACCAGGAATTCGGCATCTTCGCGGGTGTAGATATCGTTGGTGATGACACCGAGACTGAACTCCTCCCTCAGCCACTGGCAAAGCCGTAAAACCAACATCGTTTTACCGGAACCAACCGGCCCGCCGATGCCCAGGCGCAGGATACGCTTGCTCCGCTGGGGCGAGGACGATTCAGGAGATGAAGAGACGCTCATAAGCAATTTCATGTTGCATCGACGCTATTTCGACGAATGGATCAAACCAGCCCCATTCCTCCCGGTCGATCGCAAGCGAAAGCGCCACATTTTCTTCCCAGCCGAGAAGTGAAGCGGTCAGAACGCGCTGGGCGGCGTCCTGCCCGATGCGCAAAAGCTTGGGCGAAGAAAGACAGACCGAACTGAGACTTTGAAAAGCCCAGGAAGCCAGGACGACCTGTTGTGGAAGACCCGCCAAGCCCAACCCGTAGACAACGGTGTGGTGAGCGTGCGCGCGGCCTTGTTCCACGGCACGCACAAAAGCGGTCAGGATGGGCGACAAACCTGTTTCACAAAAAGCATGGAGACGGCGGCGGCCCGTGGCACGACTTGCTTCACGCAATTCACGCGCGGTTTTGCTCGCGTCCACGCAGCCATCGAGTTCGATCAGGTCGTTTAGGTCGCCTTTCAGCGCGGCTTGCCGGGCAAACCGAATCGCGGGCAACTCAAAATAAACGAGCATCGGCCAAAGATGCTGTCGCAGATAATGGGTCATCGATTCCGCATCGCGAACGATGCCCATTTCAACCACCTGCTCGAATCCATAGGAATGGGCATAACCTCCCGTGGGGAAGGCGGAGTCAGTGACCTGCAAGAGCCGGGCCAGCCAGGGGAAGGCCGGATTGGTTTCATTCTCCATGATGATGGCTGTGTGTGTGAGAATGCGCGCCCGCCGAGAGGGGCAGAAATACGCATGTCACCCGTTTGAATGGAATGCCCTCGCGCAAAAGAAGCTGCAACACCGCCGGATCTTCGGTCACGCGCACAGCACCGGGAACCACCTGCACGCCGAAGTGGAGATTGCCGAGGTTCCAAGCCACGCGCGCCGCTTGTTCGGTCGTCACCACGGCTATTTCCAGCACCTCCTCCGGCATTTGTTCGATGACATAAGACGTCTCATCTTTCTGCCAGAAGTGAGTGCCGTGACTTAGCGTCGTATCGAGATCGAATCCAAATTCATGGCCATCCTCCGCCGTGCCACGCCAGCGGCGCTTGGCGAGTGTCGTCCGATGGGCCAGCAACTTCACATGAGAATGTTCCCCATGATGATCGTGGTGGTGAGGCAAGTTTTGGATCAGAGTCAGTTCACTCATGGGCAATCAGCGGCAGGTTAAAAAAGAAAATAGCGCTGGGCCATCGGCAGCAGCCGGGCCGGTTCGCAGCGGAGTTCCCGGCCATCAGCCTTGACGGTGTAGGTCTCCGGGTCGACCTCAATCCGGGGCAGAGAGGCATTCCAGACCAGGTCGCGTTTGGTGATGTGGCGCGTGTTGCTGACGGCGACGACTCGCTTCTGGAGCTGAAGTTCGCGGAGAGCACCCAATTCGAGCGCCGCTTTGCTCACGAAAGTCAGCGAGGTCTTGTACTTCGCGCGCCCGTGCGCGGCGAATTGAGGACGGTAGAGCGTGGGCTGCGGCGTCGGAATCGAGGCATTGGGATCACCCATGTTGGCGCAGGCGATCATTCCGCCCTTGATGATGAGTTCCGGCTTCACGCCGAAAAAGGCCGGTTTCCACAAAACGAGATCGGCATATTTTCCGACTTCAATCGATCCAACTTCGTGCGCGACGCCATGAGCGATCGCCGGGTTGATCGTATATTTGGCGATGTAACGCAGAGCGCGAAAATTATCCGCCGCGCCGTGAGAGGAAGCTCCGGGAGCGGCATCGGGATCGAGCTTGCCGAACTGCGTCTTCATCTTGTGCGCGGTCTGCCAGGTGCGAATGATGACCTCGCCGACCCGCCCCATGGCCTGGCTGTCGCTGGAAAGCATGGAGAAGGCGCCGAGGTCGTGCAGGATGTCCTCGGCCGCAATGGTCTCCGGACGGATGCGTGATTCGGCAAAGGCCACGTCCTCGGGAATTTTGGAATCGAGGTGATGGCAGACCATCAGCATGTCGAGGTGCTCGTCGATGGTGTTGACCGTAAAAGGCCGCGTCGGGTTGGTGGAGGATGGAAGGACATGCGCTTCCCCGCAAACCTTGATGATGTCCGGCGCATGGCCGCCGCCCGCGCCCTCGGAATGATACGTGTGGATCGTACGCCCCTTCATGGCCCGGAGCGAATCCTCGACGAAACCCGATTCGTTGAGCGTGTCCGTGTGGATGGCCACCTGCACGTCGAACTCATCGGCCACGCCGAGACAGGTGTCGATGGCGGCAGGCGTTGTGCCCCAATCTTCGTGCAACTTCAGGCCAATGGCTCCGGCCCGCACCTGCTCGCGCAAAGGCTCCGGGGTGGAGGCGTTGCCCTTGCCGAGAAAGCCGAGATTCATCGGGTATTCCTCGGCGGCTTCAAGCATCCGGTGCATGTTCCAGGGACCGGGCGTGCAGGTCGTGGCATTCGTTCCCGTGGCCGGCCCCGTGCCTCCCCCAATCATGGTGGTGATCCCGCTCGAAAGCGCCTCCGTGATTTGCTGCGGGCAAATGAAGTGGATGTGCGAGTCGATGCCCCCCGCCGTGAGGATGCAACCCTCTCCGGCAATGACTTCCGTCGCCGCACCAATCACCATCGTGATTCCATTTTGAATCAGTGGATTTCCGGCGTGACCAATCCCGGCAATGCGGCCGTTTTTAATTCCCACGTCGGCCTTGATGACGCCCGCCATCGCATCGACGATCAGCGCATTCGTAATCACCAGATCAAGCGAATCAACTGCCAAGGCAAGGGGCGATTGTCCCATGCCATCACGAATCACCTTGCCGCCCCCGAACTTGACTTCGTTTCCGTAGCCGCCGTTCTCGGCAATCAGGTCTCGTTCCACCTCCACCCACAAATCGGTATCGGCCAGGCGCACCTGATCGCCCACCGTGGGGCCAAACATTTCCACATAGGCGCGTCGCGAAATTTCCAGGGGCATAAGTGATCGGGTTAAAAAAACTAGGAGAGAGGCCCGTTGACCCCATTGTTCAAACCATAGACTTCGCGTTTGCCGGCCAGGGCCACCAGTGCCACTTCCTTGGTGTCGCCGGGCTCGAAACGCACCGCATTACCCGCAGGGATGTTCAAGCGAAAGCCGCGCGCTTCTTCCCGGTCAAAAATCAGGACGCTGTTGACCTCAAAAAAATGAAAATGGCTACCGACCTGAACCGGGCGGTCTCCCGCGTTG
>Ga0302319_10009128_pt1 | contig 19150 bp, 12 predicted proteins | sample Bog_T0_2_FD_203319 | JGI IMG/M metagenome (GOLD analysis project Ga0302319, IMG submission 203319) | Peat permafrost microbial communities from Stordalen Mire near Abisko, Sweden - Bog_T0_2 | ecosystem: Environmental > Terrestrial > Soil > Wetlands > Peat | place: Sweden: Abisko, Stordalen Mire... | reverse complement strand
AAGCCAGAAAAAATGCGATCAGCTTGCTGAAAGGAGAGCCTTTACCTTTTCCTTGACGAGGCGACGAACTGATGAACGCGTCAGAACCCGCATGGAACGGAGAGTTCGAACCGCCTTTAGACTCGCCGGCCCCGGACGAATCCGAATGGGCCCCAGCCATGGGAAGGAAGGGCGAGCTGGCGTACTGGGCAGCCGCTTTTGTGCTTGGCCTGACTCGATTGCTGACCTTTTCATTGGTGGGCGCGATGCCCGTGGGCGAATTGGTGCTGGTGGCGCTTCTTGGACACGCAGTTCTTTGGATCGCGCTCTTTCACCGTTTGCCTGTTCAGATTCCCGCTCCCCGATTGATCACGCTCTTCGCAGTCTGCCAGGCGCTGGCGCTGATGAGCTATATCCTCAGCGATCTTTGGCGCAATAGCTCGCCGGTGGATATGATCCGCGGATGGCTGCGCATGGTCTTCGTCCTCCTCGATATCGGCGGACTCGCCTTGCTGATGGGCGCCGGCCGGCGCGCATTTATTTTGTTTCAAATCGGCTCGGGTCTTTCATTTGTTCAGATGGTCGTCATGCCGCCGCTGTTCGGCGACTATTGGAAGTTTGGCCTGGCGTATCCTATCACGGTGCTGGTCTTGGTCATCGTGCCATTTTGGTTCGGCTATTGGGCGTCAGCGGCGGCCTTCCTGGGGCTTGGCGTGCTGCACGCGGTCATGGATTTTCGCAGTTTTGGAGGGATCTGCGTCTGTCTGTGCTTTTTGCTTTTACTACGGGCGCTGCCAAAGCGTGCGCGGAAATCTCTCATGGCCGTCGGTGGCCTGACGATGATGGCGCTGATGCCCTGGATATCACAGAAGATGTTTTCCAATACGGGCGGGCGCTCAGACCGCTCCAACGTCGAACGCTCTTCGATGCTGGCGGCGGCCTGGGAAGGGTTCCTGGAATCCCCCGTGATCGGCAACGGCTCCTGGTTCAGCAACTCGAAAGTGGTGGACAATTTCCTTCTCATCCGCGCGGAAAGGGAACGACTCGGCGGCGGCGGCATGGGCTTCGACAACTCCGCGGCGGAAGGCATGGCCATTCATTCACAGATGCTTGTCACACTCGCCGAGGGCGGATTGGTCGGCGGCGCTTTCTTCTTCTGCTACGGGGTATTCATTCTATGGGCCATTTGGTTTGCGCTCGGCGACGCGGCGTGGGATTGGACGCTGCCCTCCCGGCTCTTTCTTTTGGTCAACAGCTTTTGGGATCTCTGGATGAGTCCTTTTTCCGGACCGGTGCGGATTAACATTGCGCTGACTGTAGTTTTGATCGCGCTATTTTGGCGCGAGCGGGCTCGAATAAGGGAAGCGCGGCTGGCTCCGGTGGGGATGGCGCGCCAGGCCTTGGTATAAACCGCCGGCGCCAGTCAGTTACCCGAGGTGAACTCCGGAGGCGAGTTACTTTGGGCCAACCCTGACGCCCGGGGAGACAGGGGCGGATTCGCTTTGGAGCCGGGGGGCAGATTTGCGCAAGGGTTGCCAGGTTTGCAAGACGCGAAGAAGTGGCCGCTCGATCAGACGGTAGCTCGCAAGACCGTATCCGAGGGCCGCCGCCGCCATGACCACAATCGCCAGCGCGTTTCCCCATGGCCCGGGCAGTCGGACGGCGCCCCAGATCCGGCTCACGGCGGAAATGACCAGAATGTGGGAGAGATAGATCGAATAGGAAGCGTCGCCCAGCGCCTGAAGCCATCGCGGAAATTGACAACTGGATCGCGCCTCCAGTGAGACGGCGCCATACAGGATGAGCAGCGCCGGCAGGCCGAAGCAGAAACCGCGCAGACTTTCAAAATCGAGCGCATCGAAAAACAGCGAACTCACCGGGAACAGCAGGCAGCCTGCAACCAGGCAGATCCCATCTCCATGCCGCCAGCCGCGGCGGACGGCCAGAGCCACGCAACCGCCCATCACGAATTCGATCGTGAACGGGTCGACGATCATCTCGATCGTTGCGCTGCGGAGGAGCGCGTAATGACTGAGGTAGAGATTGTAGCCCGCCACAACGACGAGGCCCCAAACGAGAAGGAAGGAAGGAAGCCTCTTTTCAGGGAGGAGCAGGGCCAGCGCAAACACGAGATAGAAATAGACTTCATGCGCGAGTGTCCAGCCCTGGCCGAGCACGGGCGTGAAGAACTGAGGCAGCAGGAGAAACGAGGCAATGAGATCGAACTGACCGCTCTGCATGGTGCGCACGCTCGACGGGGCCACAAGAAAAACGGCGAAGACGACGAGGCTGTAAAGCCAGTAGAGCGGGTAGATCCGGATGACGCGTCTGTAGAGAAAAGCGGCGACCGCCCCTGGCATCCGAAACTGCCCGCGGCTGATCACGACCATAATAAACCCGCTAATCACGAAAAAGAGATCCACGCCGCCATCGCCCGCTTTGAGGACATCCGGGAGCAGTCTTTTTCCGCCGCCGAACCTCTCTTCCATGGCCAGGATGTGCCTGGCCAGCACCAGCAACATGGCCACTCCGCGCAAAGCCTGAATACTTTGGAGCTTCTTGCCCATCATCCCTGTCGCAAGGAATCGCAGCGCGGGCTGCGTTCGGCGATTGGGGGGAGATCGAGAGCCGGCGGCGTGGCCGAACTCGGGCAAATGCCGGGATTCGCGACCGCCATCGGTTCCACAAAGCAGCCAGTTCGCGAAGGCTTGAGGAAGAAACCCCGTCTCGGATCAGACATCATCACTGCGAGGGTCCCTTGATGAGGGGACCTGCAGTCTTCGCCAATCAATGGATTGGTCGTTTTTCCCGGGCATGGACCATGGTCCTGCCGCAATGGCTGATTTTTCAGTTTCAAGGAATCCCTCGCTTGCAGCCAAGTCCCGGTATTGAGACCCAGCTTTACCGTGACTGGTCGGAGAATAGCTCTGCCTCTCTTTCCGTCAAGACAGGAATCGGGCAAATTCTTGGAGCTTGCGCGCCGACGCTTCTTCCTGCATTTTCCCGCGTCTCTTTTTGGAGCGGGCAAATTCCGTTTCGGAAAGGGTGGGATAAATTGATGATTCAAACCAGCGATCAGTCAGGGATTACCAGCGCCGAATGAACAGGAGCCTGCTCATCGTCACACCGACACTGGGGCAATCGCCATTTCTCGACCGCACGGTGGACGGCATCCTGGCTTTGCCGGCTCCCGTCAACCATGTGATGGTTTGTCCGGGGCCGCTTGTCGCAACCCTCGCTTCGCGTTTTCCGCACGCGATCGTCCTCGAGGATGCGGGGCGCGAGGGTGGGATCTACGGAGCAATCAATATCGCCCTGCAAGCGGCTGGGGAGGATTGGGATTGGTTCACGTATATCAACGATGATGACGAACTTGGTCCGGATTTTTCCAAGGTGGCGCAACGCCATTTTGCCAAGACGGATCCTGAGCCGGTGGTCTATGGCAATGTCCGCGTGATCGACGAGAGCGGCCGCACCATCAGCCTTCTCACGACGGAGGATTCGCCACATTTCATCCCGGCATTGCTCCGGGCCGGAGTCAGTCCGCTGAATCAGCAGGGAATGCTGTTCCGGCGCGACGTGGTGCGCGAACTCGGAGAATTCGACACGAAGTATCGGATCTGCGCCGATCTCGATTTTTGGGCGCGGGCGCTGGCCGCCGGTCGCCGGTTTTGCTACTACCCGTCGGAGGTGGGGCGATTCCGCATCCGGCGCGGGCAGATATCCGGTGACGTGAATCTCACCATTCGCGAGCAGGATGAAATCGCCCGCCGGCTTTTTCCGGAGGCGGGCGGCGCGCTGGATCGTTTCGTGGCAAAGTTTCGGTATCGAGTGCGCAATCTTCCCCGCTACCTGGCGCGCAGCCGCACGGTGGGCTGGATCTCGAGCAACCAGATCCTTTCGCAAGGAGGCCGGACCGATTGACCATGCGAGCCCTGATCCTCAACGACTACGCATTCATCAGCGGCGGGGCGAGCGCCGTCTCGATCTCGTCCGCTCGCGGACTGGCGGCGCGCGGGGTGCCGACCATTTATTTCACATCGGTCGAACCGAACGATGCGGCGCGCGTGGAGGCGCCGGGCTTGCGAGTGGTCTGCATCGGCGATGAAGAGATCGGGCAGGATGCGAATCGGCTTCGCGCCTTCACCAAAGGTCTATGGAATCGCCATGCCCGGCGGGCGCTGGACCACGAACTGGCCTCGCACGATCCCGCGGATACGATCGTGCATGTCCATATGTGGACAAAGGCGCTCTCGCCATCCGTGCTGCACCTTGCGATCCGGCGCGGGTTCAAGGTCCTGATCACGTTGCACGACTTTTTCATCGCGTGCCCCACCGGGGGCCTTTTTCTGCACAAGACCGCGGAGCTATGCCCGTATGTTCCGCTTTCGTGGAACTGCCTGCGCTGCTCCTGCGATCGCCGCAACTACGGACACAAGCTCTGGCGAAGCGCCCGGGTGATTTTGCAAAATCATCTGCTGCGCATTCCACACGGGGTGGCGCATTTCGTGGGCGTGTCCGAGCTTAGCATGGATTTGATGCGCCCGTGGCTGCCAAAAGGCAGCGCGGTGACGATTGTCCGCAATCCTGTGGAGACGGTGGATCTCGGGGCGGCGCCCGTGGCGACGTGCGCCCCGTTCGTATTCATCGGAAGATTCACGACGGAGAAAGGCGTGCTGCTGGCGGCGCAGGCGGTGCAGCGTCTGGGTGTGCCGGCGGTGTTCATCGGCGATGGCGAACTCGCCGCCGAAGCGCGCGCGCTTTGTCCCCACGCCATATTCACTGGATGGCTCTCCGCCGAGGAAATCCGCGGCTGGCTGCACCGCGCGCGCGCGCTGATCTTTCCACCGCTGTGGTACGAGACTCTTGGGCTGGTGGTCGTCGAAGCGGCGGCCGCGGGTGTGCCCGCCATCATTTCCGACCGCTGCGCGGCCACGGGTTTTCTGACTGACGGCGAACGTGGGCTGCACTTTCGCCACGGCTCCCTCGAGGGGTTATGCGCCGCGATGACCCGCCTGCAAGATCCGGAACTCGCCGGGCGCCTCGGTCGCAACGCTTACAACTGGTATTGGCAGGATCCGTGGACGCTTGAAAACCATGTCTCCGACTTGCTGGCGCTTTACGAGCGGGTCCTCGGCGCGCCGCAAGCGAAGACCGTTTCCGCGTGAATATCCTGCTCGTCTCGCAACCGGCGTCGGACGGAGTTTTTCGTCATGTCGAAGGCCTCGCCGATTACCTGCTCGGTCAAGGCGCAGCGGTGCATCTCGCGTATTCCGACAAGGCGGCTTGCGACGCGCTTCCAAAGCTGGTCAATCGTGTGGAGGCTGCGGGTGGGCGCACCTTGAACCTGCGTATTGGGAATGGCCCGGAGTTCGGCGACCTTCCAGCGGTGATCAAGTTGCGCGGGCTGATCCGCGCCGCGCAACCGGATCTCATTCATGCGCATAGTTCGAAGGCAGGAGCGCTCGTGCGCGGTCTCGCGCTGTGCGGCTTGAAGGAGCGCATCCTCTATACCGCGCATGCCTACTACAGCATGCACGCGCCCACCGGTGTGAAGGCGCGCTTCTTCCACGCGATCGAACGGAGACTCGGGCGCCACGGCGCGACGATCGCGGTGTCAAGCGACGAAGCGGCGTTTGCCCGAGATCACCTCGGCATCCGGGACCGCGACCTGAGAACAGTTCCCAATGGCGTGAATTGCGCGCGCTTTCGACCAGTGCAAGCCGGGGAAAAGCGCGCATTGCGCGCGCAATTCGGACTCCCGCCAGACGCGCTGTTGCTCGGGACTGTCGGCCGTTTTTCCACTCAAAAAGATCCGCTCACGACTTACTCCGCGCTGGCCGAGGTCATGGCCACGGAACCGCAGCTCCATTTCGTGCATCTTGGCAAAGGCGAGCTCGAGCCGAAGGTGGATGCGCTTCTCGCCGAGCGCGGTCTCTCGGGGCGGTGCCATCGCATCCAATATCTCGCGGATACAGCGCCATTCTACCAAATGCTCGACGGTTTCGTGCTCGCGTCTCTCTACGAGGGCATGTCATACGCCGTGATCGAAGGAATCGCCACTGGGCTGCCAATGATTCTTTCGGACGCGCCGGGCAACCGGGATTTTGCGGCGATGGGTCTCGATCGAGTGTATTGGTCTCGCCCAAAAGATCCCGCGGCCCTGGCTGCGGCGATTCGGCGCTGGCGGGAAGATTGGATCCAGGCCGGTCCCACAGCAGTCCACCGCGAGGTGGCGCTGGCGCGATTTTCACTTGAGGCCGCCTTTGGCAATCTGATCGCGCACTACCGTGAAATAGCGGCCCTGCCTCGCTAGCCGCCTGCCTCCGGAGCGCCATACACGCCGCCGCCATAGGCTCCGTGCGAGTAGTGGTAATAATAGTCGCGACCGCTTGAACGCGGCAGTTGATTGAGCACCACTCCCGCCATCGGACCGCGGGCGTCGCGCAGTTTTTGGCAAGCTCTCGCCACGGCTCTGCGCGGAGTCCGGGCGGCATGAATGACCAAAACGACAGCTTGCACGGAGGGAGCAAGGAGCAGCGTATCGCTGACCGCATGGATCGGCGCCGAATCGATGACGATCCGGTCATAATCGAGAACCGCCTGGAGAATCATCTCCGTGAAGCGCGGGCCGGCCAACAGTTCGGCGGGCCGCTCGGGCCGGTGGCCTGCGGTGAGCACAAAAAGCTGCTTTTCATGCGCCTGTCGCGCGGCCTGGGCCAGCGGGATCGTTCCCAGGAGGACATCGGCCACGCCGGGATGCGGAGCATTATCGAAGAAAAGCTTATGGAGCTTCGGCAGGCGCATGTCGGCGTCGATGAGCAGTGTGCGCAGGCCTTGTTGAGCCAGGGCTATCGCGTAATTGGCGGCGCAGAAGCTTTTCCCTTCGCCGGGAACGGCGCTGGTGAACAGAAAACTGCGCCGCTCCATTGGTGGTGCGAGCAAGGAGAGAGAGGTGCGGAGCGTTCGAAACTCTTCCGCCAGAGCGCCGTGAGGCTCGCAAACGATCGGCAATTCGCTTTCCTTGTGCATCGCGCGCTTATCCCGCAACACCGAACCAAGCACTGGAAGATCGATGAATTTCTCGGTCTCGTCCACGGTGCGCAGCGAGCGATCCATCGCGATGCGGCCCAGAGCCCACGCCGCGCCCGCCAGGCCTCCACCCATCAGCGCCATGGCGAGAACCAATTTCTTGCGTGGCTTGACGGGCAGGTACGGTGTGGTCGAAGGCGTGACCATCCGCAGGGTTTGCGGCGGGATGTCTTTCGTCACGTCGGTTTCGTTCAACCGCGTGAGCAACGACTCATAGAGAGCGGTGTCGGTTTTCACGGCGCCGGCCAGGGTTTCATATTCCATGGCAAGCCGTCCCAGTTCGAGTGTTTTACCCTCCTGCTCGTGCAAGGCTTCCTCGAACTTCTGTTCGGTCGCTCGAGCGGCCTCCACGGAACTGCCTAGATCCTGAGCGGCCAATTTGATGGCGCGAGAGAGGCCGGCCCGCAGTTCTTCCAGGCGGCTTTGCGCCTGGATATATTTCGGATGCTTCCACTTGTAACGCTGGCTCAGGTTCGCAAGTTCGGCTTCCTGGGCCGTCACGTTTCTCTTCTGCTCAGCCACCGTGGGAGCGCCGGCTACGCTGGCGAGGTTGAGGAGCAATTCCGGATTCTTTCCCGCCAGAGCCTGAACCTGGGCATAATCGGCCTCCAAACGCAGACGCGTGCCCTTCGCTTCGGTGACCTTGGCGTTGAGTTCCCGCAAGCGGGCGTCGGTAATATTGTGCGACTCCTCGAGTGACACCGCCTTGGTTCGCTCACGGTAATCCTGCAGCGCCAGTTTCGAAGCTTGAAGTTTGGCATTGAGCCGCTTGACCTCGGCGAGAAGGAAGTTGTTCGCCTCGCGGGACATCTCGTGGTGCATCTCAAATTGACTCGCCTCGTACTCCTCGAGGATGACATTGGGCAGGGCGCCGGCCACCCGGGCATCGGCCGCCTCAGCCTTGATGCTGATGAGCCGGGTGCCGCGAACGAGACTGGCGGAGATTCCCTGCGACAGCTTATAGATAATCTCGCCTTCGCTCGGCGCCGATTGTCCGTGGGACCGGAGACCCACGGCGGCGGGTGTCAGCCCGAGTTTGGGATTTCGCACGACGCGTTCAAGCAGAGTCCAATTGCAAAGATTCTGCTCGAGAGTCTTCAGGGCTTCGCCGCTCTCAAGACTCTCGGCGCCGATCTCGTCGATTTTCACGACTTTGCGTTCCGCCTGGTCCACTTGAATTACCGCCTCCCCCCCGTAGATTTTCTGCGCGAAACGCAAATAAACCACGGCCGCCAAGAGACTGATGCCAGCGCAAGCGGCAATGACCCACGCCTGGCCGCGAATCGCGTAGTATATTCCCAACACGTCGATTTCCCCAAGGGCTTCTGACGCAGGTTGTCTTCGGGGAGTCATCGAGCGCGTCTCAGTTTCATAGGGTCGGTATTTCCAAGACTGCTGGTCATCAGGCAGCGTTCTTGTTTTTGACGAAGGTCATGAACATGATCTGAATATCGAGGAGCGGGTTCCAATTCTCCAGGTACCACAGGTCGCACTTGATGCGTTCCGTGAGATCGGTATCGCCACGAAGACCATTCACCTGCGCCCAACCGCTGATCCCGGGCTTGACGTTGTGCCGCGCATTGTAATGCGGGATTTCTTCCTTGAAGTTCCGAATGAGCTCAGGCCGCTCCGGACGCGGACCCACGAGACTCATCTCGCCCTTGAGGACGTTCCAAAACTGAGGGACTTCGTCGATGTTCCATTTCCGCATGAATCCTCCAATTTTCAGCCTCCGCGGGTCGTTGGCCTTCGTCCAGCCCGGTTGGCCGTCTTTTTCGGCGTCGAGGCGCATGCTTCGAATCTTGAAGATATCGAATTCCATCCCGCTCTGGCCGAGGCGCCGCTGGCGGTAGAAGATCGGGCCGGGTGATTCCACGTAGACCAAGGCGGAAAAGACGGCGATGATCGGGGCGCACAGGATCAGGCCTGCGATCGCGCCGGCGATATCGATGGTTCGCTTCAGGACGACATTTTGCAATTTATCCAGCGGCAACTTGGAGACACCGAGGACGGGAACGCCGTTGACCGTTTCCAGATGAAGACCTGAGACCAGGATCTGAAAGTAGGAGGGCACTACTTTGAATTGAACCATTTCCTTTTCGCATACATTCGCCAGCGCGACGATATCGCTGCGCGCGCAATCGAGATCGGAAAGGATAACGATTTCGATGTTTTCGCGATCAATGAGGCCTTCGAGGTTCCGGACATTTTCGAAAACGTCCACGTTCTGTGGCGGGACCCGCTCAAAACTGCCCCTTTGCGACATCGCGCATCCGGCGACCAGATAGGCGCATCCGTCATCATCCTGAAAAGTTTGCGCGAGGCGCTCAGCGTCTTCGTTCCAACCCACGAAGAGCACCCGCCTCTTCAATCGCGCCGCCGCGGGCGATTTTCGCAGGAGGCGATGAAAAAGATTTCGCCAGATGAGCAGGCCCGCGATCACATTAAAGGAAGCGATGGTGACAAAAAGGCGGGAAATCGGCGCCTGGAATTTGAAGACAAGGGCGAATCCGATAAAGCCGGCGAACCAGATCAATCCGGACTTGAGCACGAGCATGGACACATGGCGGTACCGCAAGAGTGTCTGCTTCTCGTAAAGCCCGTGATAAGTGAGCATGAAAAGCATCAGGAGGGCGCCAAAGACGAGGAATCCCGCGTAGCTTTGGACGCTGACCTCGGACGGAACACCATATTTGGCAATCGGCGTGTAAAACCGAAGCCAGAAACCCGCGGCGAGCCCGTAGGCGACAACGAGCGTATCGCAGAGAAGGGCCGTCATTAAAAGGCGTTCAGCAAGGCCCACATGGCGCCGAACGTCGGTTGAAGCGATGGCATTTACAGATGTTGACATTGGGTTAACGGCGTTTTGACTTTACGATGTAAGGTTCCGGATCGGTATTGCTTGCGACAGCCTCCTAAACTCGCGTTCGAAAAAAACAAGCGACATGGATGTGAAGCCGGTCGAGTTCACAGAATCGGCGCCATTCGAGGATTGAATTCGGGGCGCAATCCTCGCATGAAAGGACGCGAGAAGCGACGAGATCCACTTGAAAAGGATCGGACGAGCTTGAGACGCTTGATTTGCCGGCGGCATTTGCGCCCGGACTCAGCACGAATTGTGCGAGAAAACCCCTAAATGCAAAGCCCGCCTCCTAAGAGGTTTCCACTTAACCGGTTGTGAGACTAAAAGACTTTGGCCACGTTCCCAGAGAAGCTTCCCAAGGTGTCAATCTTTAGAATTGCTGGCTAAAACCAGACAGAACAATGAGTACACAAGCCACATTTTCCACAGTGACCGTTGGAATTTTTCCGCCCCAATCGGCCACGCCGTTGCTTTTGGGTAAAATCTGATGAAAAATCTTGTGGAAGGAAGCGAGGGGGGAGGCTATCGCAGATTTGAGGGCCAGGAAATAAAACGACCGTCAGTCGCCTCCGCATTCAAAACGGAATGCACCATCAAGAGTAAAAATTTGAACAGAAAGAAAAAGCCGGTGGAGGACACGGCGAGCGCCAGGGGCAACTGTAAGTTCATGGTTCTGAGGGGGTAGCAGTTTGAATGCCAGATCAACGGATAGCATCCTTTTAAATCATGTGGCGACACTAGTCTCAGAATATAAAATTGACAACGCAAAAGTGAAAATTATTCGGTCAACCCTGCGATTCCCTGAGAAAAGAACACCTTTTCCTCGCGCTCCACAGCCGGATTCCGCGGCTCCGGTGGAGGGAACTTGGCACGATTGGGCCCGAAATTTGCTGCTCTCCAAACTATCTTCACGCCCTCAAATTTGCGACTCAATTGTCTAAACTAAAAGCGAGGGCACTCCTCCTCACCGTTCTCGTTGGATTCTGCCACTGTGGCTGGGGTCAAAATACCCAGGACCCGTTGCCACAGGCTGACCCCATCGCGCCAAACATCATTTTGGCTCCGCCCATCCCGGAGCCGGAAACGCCGCAGGAGGTCGGGCCGAAGCCTCCTACTTTTCCGGAGCACGAACCTTCTCCCATCACTCTTTCGCCCGTCCAGAGCCTCGAGCCGGCCCCGGATGATATTCCAAAATGGCGCTTCCACCTCGGCTTGGAATCCGCAATCACTTACGACGATAACATTTTCATCCAGCCGACTCAAAGAGAGGCTGACGCTGAATTCGGGATCACGCCGATCATTGCCGTGGGATGGGGAAAGTTTCAGGCGGATCCGGCGACCATCACAGGCGTGTCCAGCCGTTTCCCGGAAATCGCGGACAGGGCGGCTCTTGGGAATGCGTTCTTTTTCCGCTACGACCCCACAGCGCTCCTCTTCGCCCGTCACTCGGACCAAAATGCTTTGAACGAAAACGCGTTGCTCGCCGGCCGCTGGATTTCGGGAAGGGTGACGCTGACAGCCGAGGGCAGATTTCAGACGTCGTCCGATCCAAATATCGACGTGGGAAACCGCATTCACAGTGAAACGACCAGCGGTATCCTGAACATGAATTATGACGTCATGGAAAAGACGACGCTGGATTCGCGATTCGCGTTGGAACACGACTCCTACCAAGGGGGACTGAACTCCACCGACACAAGCTTTTCCACGATTCTGAATTATCAGGCGCTCCCGAAAACGATGGTGGGTATCGGCGCCGGCGTGGGATACACGGCAGTCGAGGATGGACAAAACCAGTATTACGAGCAGGGGCTCATCCATTTACGTTACGTCCCAACCTATAAGATAACTCTGAATTTGGTCGGAGGGGCTGAAGCTCGGCAGATCGAGAATGGACCGAGCCGCGCCACGCCGGTGTTTGACCTCGAGGCCAGCTACGCCGCCCAGGACTCGACGAGCGTTCATCTCAAGGTAGCGCGCCGGACAGATACCTCGGCGCTTTTGGAAGGTCAGGACTTCGAAGAGACGACGATCGAGGCAAGCGTCCGGCAGCGCATTTATCAGAAATTGTATATCACCCTCAGCGGCGGGCTTCAGCGTGACGACTATGTGGATGCAGGCGCGGAGGCAAACCGAACCGATAATTTTTCCTATTTCGGCATCGAGTCCTCCATGGAAGTCACGAAATGGCTCGGCATGAAGGCCGCCTATCGTTTCCAAAACAACGACTCATCCCTCGCCGAATTTGGATTCCATCGAAATCTAGCCAGCTTCCAATTTAACATGCAGTTCTAAGTATTCCGTTGCATTCCCCGCGTTCATGCGGTAATCAGCCGCCCTGATGAAGACTTCTCTGATTCAGCGCGTCCGGGCCAGGGCCCCGGCTTACTGGCCACTCATGCGAGAGGAGCCCTTTTGGGCGGTAATGTTTGTATTCTCCAGAATCAATGCGGCGCGGCGCATCGAACGGCTCATTTCTTCCGCCGGCCACAAAACGCCGGAGGAGGTAACTAACTCCGTCTTCGAGGGTTTGGATCTAAAGAAGGCGGTTTCAACCCTGGTTGACGAAGGCGTTTACCAGGGGCTCGCGTTGCCCGACAGCATCGTCCAGGAGGTGAAGGCATTTGCGGATGTCAATCCGGTTTTCACCAAGGATGCTCCGAAGAAAGGCTTTCTGCCGCATGACTTTCAAGAGGAGAACAAGGGACGCGAACGGGATATTCTCGCGGCCTTCTATTTCGAAGGCGCCGAGAAGTGTCCCGCGATCATGAAACTTCGCGAGGATCCGGGTCTTCGAAGCATCGCCACCGCTTACCTGGGTCAGCCGGCGATCCTGATCCGAACGCGACTCTGGTGGAGTTTTCCCGCGGAGAGAGTCACGGACGTTGACTTTCATCTGGCCGCCCAAAACAGGTTCCACTTCGATATCGACGGCTGGCGCACCTTGAAGTTTTTCTTCTATCTGACGCCGACCGACGAGCGCACGGGCGCCCATCGGTACATTCGCGCCAGTCATCGCCACCGAAAACTGGGGCACCAATTCACCGCCTTCACCGGACGGCCGACCCCACAGCTCGAAAGCTTTTATCCTCCGGATCAATTCATCACCATCGCAGGCGGCGCGGGGTTCGGTTTCGCCGAGGATCCGTTTGTGTTTCACACGGGGGCTGTCTGCCGCGATCGGCCGAGGCTCATGCTGGAGATCGGCTTCGGCGTGTCGGCGGCAAATCCTGCTTACAAGAACCCGGATTTCATTTACGGCAGGCTTGGCTGATCGCAGCGCCGCCCCGGCGACGGCGACCGCGTCGTCATCTGCTCGAAATCCATCCAAAAAGGGACAACGGAGAGAGAATATCTTTATTTTCGCTGACTGTGGAATAAGGATCACGGTCGATGAACCTGCCGTTGTCCGAACTGAAGGTCGAGACCGAGATCCTGATCGTCGAGGACAGTCCGACACAGGCCCTGCTTCTCAAGAGGATGCTCGAAAAGCAGGGCTTCCAGGTGAAAGCAGCAGTCCACGGAAGGGAAGCGCTGAAACTGCTCTCCACGAGTCATCCCGCGTTGGTGATCACCGACATCCAGATGCCGGAGATGGACGGGTACGAGCTGTGCCGCACGATCAAAGCGGACGCCACGCACCCGGATCTCCCAGTGATGCTTCTCACATCCCTCTCATCGCCGCAGGACATCGTCCAGGGGCTGGAATGCGGGGCGGATAATTTTGTCGTCAAGCCATACGAGGAAGCGCTCCTCATGGCCCGGGTCCGCACGGTGCTCGCCAACAGCGCCTTGAAGAGAATCACGGACAAAGGCAAAGGCATCACGGTCGAGTTTTCCGGCAGGCGCTATGTCATCACCGCGAGCCGGCGACAGATCCTGAATCTCCTGCTTTCCACGTATGAAACGGCGGTCAAAACCAACTGCGACTTGACCGCTGCCCACGAAGACCTCAAGAGCGCGCAGGCGCAGCTCATCGAAGCCGAGAAAATGCAATCGATCGGCCGCCTCGCGGCGGGCGTCGCGCACGAGGTGCGCAATCCGTTGGCCATCATGGAAATGGGCCTGGCATTTCTCGCCGATCAAATTACGTCCGAAGACGGGCATGCGATTCTGGGCGAAATGCGCGAGGCTGTGAACCGCGCAAACGGAGTGATCGTCAGCCTGATGGACATCGCCTCGCCCCGCGAATTCGGAAGGAAAGAGATGGACTTGCATGAGATTATCGAGCGCGCGCTCGGCGCGCTGGAGGGCGGACTCGCGAAGGGTGGAATCAAGGTCGAGCGTTTGTTCACGGTGGGATTGCCGCTGTCTCGTGTGGATGCCGGCAAGATCGAGCAAGTATTCGTCAATATCTTCACCAATGCGATCCACGCGATGCCAAACGGAGGCGTGATCGCCATTTCCACCGAGGTGAGGGCGCTCGAACGGACAGAGGTGGAATTTCAGGCGGGGGATCGCTCGGGCGTCCACTTTCGCGAGGGCGAGCGGGCGATCATCGTGCGAGTGAGCGACACGGGCGAAGGGATCGCGCCGGAACATCTGGGGAAGGTCTTTGAGCCCTTTTTTAGCACGAAGCCCACGGGAAAGGGCATGGGGCTCGGTCTTACCGTGGCCCGGAAAATCGTCGAGATGCACCACGGCACCCTCGAAATCCGCAACGGCCCTCGCCAGGGAGTGACCGCGACTTTGATGTTCAAGGCGCTGTCTTCTTAGGTTCCTGTAATCACCTTAATCGCCGAGGTGGTGATTGATGCACTCCACCAGTTTTTCCTTCGTCACCGGCTTGGCAAGAAACGGAAACCCGCCAATCGTCCCCTGATTCGCCACTTCCTTCTCCGAGACAACGGCGGTGAGGAAAACAATGGGCACGTTTCGAAGCGATTTGTCTTCACGAATCTTAGCCGCCACGGTGCCGCCATCCATGTCCGGCATGATGACATCGAGCAGAATTAAGTCGGGATGAAAACTTTGCGCGGTCGCGACCGCGCGGCGCGAGTCATTTTCTTCACAAATCTCATAACGCGGCAGAACCAGGCGAAGAAGCCGGGTGAATCCGGGTTCATCGTCCACAAGCAAGATTCGTTTTTTGCTCATATTATTAACCATCATCACGCGGCGCGGCAATGGGAAGCACAATCGTCACCTTTGACCCACCCCCATGCACATTCGCGATGCTAATGTCTCCCTCGTGGAGATCAATGATCTTCTTCGAAACGGAAAGACCGAGCCCCTTCCCTTTGCCTGTCTTCTTAGTCGTAAAAAATGGGTCGAAGACGCGCGCCAGCTTGTCCGCGGGAATTCCAGTCCCGGTGTCGCAGATTTCGATCAAAACCACTGTGTCCCCCTGCCGAAGCCGCCGCCCGGAGCGGTCACCTTGTTCAAAATTGACGTCACCGCTTCCAAGTTTTTTTGAAATCGCGGTGATCGTCAGTGTCCCGCCCGAGGGCATGGCGTGACTCGCATTGCTGATCACGTTGGCGAAAACCTGTTCCATCTTACTCGGATCCATGCGGCAGGCCGGCAAATTTGGATCCAGATTCGTGACGATTTTAATTCCACTCATGGCCAGACCCGGCCGAACCAGGCGCAGGGTTTCCTCGATAAGAGCCGATACAGACGATTCGCGCATCGTGAATTCCCGCGCGGACGAAAAAATGAGCAAATCCTCAATCACAGCATTGGCCCGCTCTACGGCTTCACGCATTTCATGAAGAACGGAATCCGCCGTCTCCCGTTCGATAGTCGGCTGTTCAGCGAAGAACTGAATACCCATTTGCAGAATGGCCAGCGGGTTCTTCACCTCGTGAGCGACCCCGGCCGCGAGTTCGCTGGCTAACTGGCTTTTCTCAATCTGGATAAGTTGCAACTGGGTAGCCTTAAGTTCCTCGTGGGATTTCGTAAGATCGTCCAGAACCACTCTCAACCTGGCATTCGCATCCCGGAGCAGATCCTCCGCGTGCTTCCGCTCGGAGATATCAGAAATGAGGCCGTCGTAGGCAGTGAGCCGCCCGGCGCCGTCATGCCGAGGGGCCTGCTTGTTTCGCACCCATCGGATGGAGCCATCCTTGCAAATGATCCGATGCTCGATCGAAACAGGAATTCCCGTTTCAACGATTTTCTGGACGCTGCTGACCACCAATTGCCGATCTTCGGGATGAATGACCCGGTACCAGAGTGTGGAGTCGCTCTTGAACTCATCCGCTGAATAGCCTGTGACGGCGACGCATCCGTGCCCATGATTTGTTGAGAGCACTGTTCCGCCGTCCATTTCGACCGTGTAAACATAGTCGGCCACCGAATCGAGCAGGCGGTTATACCTCTCTTCGCTATCGCGAACTGCCAGTTCCGCCCGCTTGAGTTCCGTGATATCGTGCGAAATGCCAAAAATGCCGACGATCTGGCCCTTCTCGTCGCGCAGCGGCATCTTTGTCGTCAACGCCCAGAAGATCCTGCCGTCTCGCAGCGTCTCCTTCTCGACCTTCCCGACAATTGGCAGGCCCGAACGAATGACTTCCTGCTCATCGGCGACAGCCGATTCCGCGTGTTTCTCCGTGAAAAGATCGAAGTCTGTCTTCCCGATCGCCTGCCGCGGATTGTCGAGCAGGAAGCGATTCGCCAGCGAAACATTGACCTTGAGAAACCGGCCCTTTTCGTCCTTAAAGAAGACCCGATCCGGGATGTTGTCCAAGAGAAGCGCCAGGCGGCGATGCTCCTCCGCCAATGCCGGATCGATCGGTTCGCGGGTGTCGGCGCAGAGCACGGCCCGCAGGAGCGCCTGCCAGCTCAAACGGCCTCTCACGAGGCAGCCAGATGCTCCGCGCTCCAGGGTTTGGCCGGCAACTTCCCCTTCTTCGGGGCTCATCAGCACGACAACGGGGATCCTCGGCGCGCATTGCCGCAACCGCATGACGGCATCGCCTGCGCGGCAATCCGGCAGGTTCAGATCAAGCACCACAAAATCGATGTCCCCTGCGCTCAAGCGATCCAGGCCCGCCGCAAGCCGGGGCGCCACCTCCATGGCGAACTCCCCTTCGCTCGACCCGTCCAACAGCAACCGCATCTGCTCCGCGCCGAGCGGATCATCTCCGATCAATAAAACCCGAATCGGCTCGTGGCGCATGCGTCTCATTCCCAGGCCTGGATGCGCGCGCGAAACAAAAGCCCAAGGCCCCTCGCTTCGGTCCTCGTGGAGGAAACTGCTACACAACGAAACATCCTCGAAGTATCGACCATTCGGGATCAAACGCAAAGCGAAACATCAGTCATTAAGTTAACAGAGCTCGTTCTTCGGTTCCAACACCTTTCTAACTTTTTCTCTCCATGCGCATGCTCTCCGTTCGCCACTGACGGGGAGATACAAATATGGTTGCCATTCGGGCGCGGAGTTTGTAACTTCCACCCATAGCTGCCTTCATTCTCCTGGAGAGGGGGGAGGGACGGAAGTCGGCAACCTAGCGTGGATAAACGATGAATTATATGAGGCTCCGATTAATCTTCCCCCGGCGGCGGCCTGAATTGCGGAATAATCCCGCGCTTTTATGCGACACGGCCGTCGATTTTCTGGCTGCGGAGTCATCGATTTCTCCATCTTTGGATCTCCACCTGCCTTGTCTGAGTTCTCGTCTGAGCCGGGATCATCAGGCATCGTCTGATGCTCATCAAACGCGGAGGCGGCGCTGATGCAAATGGCGAAGTGCCGGGTGCTTCTGGTCGAAGACGATCCAGGCCAAGCGGTCGTCATCAAAGTGCTGCTGGCGAGGATTCCAACGGGCCAATTCACACTGGAGACCGCAGGCCGGCTATCTGCGGCGCTGGACTCCCTCGCGAACGCCGCGGCCGATGTGATCCTCCTGGATCTTTCGCTCCCCGATTCGCAGGGGCTCGATACGGTGATCAAGGTGCGCAACTGCGCCGCATCGATTCCAATCGTCGTTCTGACAGGCAGCGACGACGAAAACCTCGCGCTCGAAACAATCAACCACGGCGCACAGGATTATCTTCTCAAGGGCACGCTCACTGGAGCCCTGCTGGCCCGCTCGATCCGCTACTCCATCCAGCGGTTCCGCAGCGAGCGAGCGCTCGCGGCGCAACGCCACCGGCAGCGTCTGCTGATGGAGAGCATCCCGGATTGCCGGATTTACTTCAAGGATGAAAGCGGCCGGTTCCTTGAGGTCAACATGGCTCTCGCGAAACATTCCGGCCTCGACGATCCACAAGAGGCGATCGGAAAGACCGATTTCGATCTTTTCACGGAGGAACACGCGGGACTGGCGACGAAGGACGAGCAGGAAGTGATGCGCACCGGCCTGCCGATTATCGGAAAAGTCGAAAAAGAAACGATGCGAGATGGCAGGATCTCCTGGGCGTTGACGACAAAGATGCCGCTTCTCGGGGAAGATGGCAGGACCATCGGCATCTTTGGAATTTCGCGGGACATCAGCGAACTGAAGCAGGCCGAAGAGAAGCTCATAGAAATCAACAAACGATTGACGACCGCAGTCGACGATCTGCTCAATTCGAATGAAGAACTCAAGACGACGCAATTGCAATTGATCCAGGCGGAAAAGCTCCAATCCCTTGGGCAGATGGCGGCCAGCGTGGCCCACGAAGTCAAGAATCCCCTGGCCATTCTTCATATGGGCATCGAGTGCCTCGATGAACATTTTTTCGGGGACAACGAGCAGATGAATATCGTCGTGAGCGAAATGAAGGATGCGGTCCTCCGCGCTGAATCCGTCATTCGGGACATGCTCGACTACTCTTCCGCCAGGGATCTCGAACTGCGCCCGGTAGCGGTGAATTCACTCATCAGCCAGACCTTGCGATTTGTGCGGCACGACCTGAACCGCGGCAAAGTAAAGGTGGTCACTCATCTGGCGAAGGATCTGCCGCCCTGCCCGCTCGATGCGCCAAAAATGGAGCAGGTATTTGTCAACGTCTTCGTCAACGCCTGCCACGCCATGCCCGAAGGCGGCGCGCTGACCATCGAGACCTCTCAGAAGACTTTCGACACAGATGACGCCGAACCTGACGTTCGCGAATGCGGCAGCGTTCGCTTCATGGCAGGAGACAAGGCTGTGGTCGTGGAAATCCGCGATACCGGGACAGGAATTCCGGAGGAACAGTTGCAAAAGATCTTCGATCCCTTCTTCACCACCAAAACACCAGGAAAGGGAACCGGGCTTGGGTTATCGGTCGTAAAAAAGATCATCG
>Ga0302319_10009127_pt1 | contig 19151 bp, 23 predicted proteins | sample Bog_T0_2_FD_203319 | JGI IMG/M metagenome (GOLD analysis project Ga0302319, IMG submission 203319) | Peat permafrost microbial communities from Stordalen Mire near Abisko, Sweden - Bog_T0_2 | ecosystem: Environmental > Terrestrial > Soil > Wetlands > Peat | place: Sweden: Abisko, Stordalen Mire... | reverse complement strand
ACCAAGAGCAGTCCAACGTCAGCGTGGTTCAGGAGTTCATAAACCTGATCGCCGCACAGCGCGGGTACGAAGCGAATTCCAAGGTCGTGAAGGCTGCGGATGAGATGTACCAGCAAGTCAATAACATCCCATCATGATCCTCTTTCTGATGCTGGCGGCGGTTGCCCCGGAATGTTTTCCCGTGGCACACGATCGCATTTTGGGAAGCGACTTGGCCGCGGCGTCCGCGCTGTTTGCGGCGGCGCCGCCGGACCTGATAGTCGCGAACGCTCCCCGTCCCGGCGCACGGCGTCTGTTCGAACCCGCCGAACTGATCCGGATCGCACGGGCGAACAAGCTGGATGTCACCGATGTGACCCCGCTGTGTTTTGAGCGGTTCACCGCGCCTCTGGATCCGGAAATGGCCAAGGTGGCCATGCGAAAGTCCTTGGGCGCTCCTGAAGCCAACATCGAGATTGTGACGATCAGCAAGTATCCCGCGCCACAAGGAGAACTTGTGTTTCCGCGCGATTCGATGCTCCAGTCTGGCTCCGGGGATTCCGCGCTCTGGAACGGCTATGTGGCTTACGACGGCGGCCGGTTCCCGCTTTGGGCGCAGATTCGTCTGACGATGCTCCAATCGAGATTGGTCACACTGGTGGACCTTATGCCGGGACACATCGTGGAGGCGAGCGACGTAAGGATTGAGGAAGCCGAAGAGTTTCCGAGGCGTCCCGCGCCTCTAACGACGATCGAAGCAGCCGTCGGGCTGGCGGCGCGCCGCGCGATTCGCGCAGGCTCGGTATTGACGGCCACCATGTTGGAGGTGCCAAACGATGTGGAGAGAGGGCAGACCGTGGTCGTGGAAGTTCAAAGCGGGGGGGCCTTGGTCAAACTTGAGGCTAAGGCGGAATCGGGCGGTCATCAAGGCGACACGGTAGCTGTGCGCAATGCCTCAAGCGGAACACTGTTCCGCGCCCAAGTAACAGGAAAAGGCCATGTGTTGGTGAAGTGCCAGTCTTCATCCGAGGTGTCCCCATGAAACTGAATCGAACCGCCGCCGTTCTGATTGCTATCGCCTGCACAGCGTTGATGTGCGGCGCCGTTACTACGAAGAAGAAGAAATCGGCGTCACCGTCGCCGCTGGACTCGTACGCCGCGGAAGCCGCCCAACAAGCGGAAGGACAAACGCCAACAGCCGGATCGCTCTGGACCCCCAACGCGCAATTCGCCGACCTGGGACGCGATTTGAAAGCCAGTCGAGTGAACGACCTGGTCACCATCGTGGTGTCCGAGTCGGCTTCCGCCGTCTCCACCGGCGCTACCAAGACACAGCGCAAGAGCAGCGCGACAAGCGCCGTGACGGCTCTGGGCGGTATCACGAAGGCTACCGGACCGCTCGCCAACCTCGCTAACATGGCGGGCAATCAACAGCTTGACGGCTCCGGCACTACCAGCCGTCAGACCACGATCACCACCACGATGAGTGCTCGGGTCACCCGGGTGCTGCCCAATGGCTACCTCATGCTGGAGGGCTCAAAACTCGTTCAGGTCAATTCGGAGCACCAGACAGTGACCGTGCGTGGTGTGGTGCGACCTGCAGATCTCGCCTCCGACAACTCAGTCCCTTCAAACCGCCTCGCGCAGATGGAGATCCAACTGGACGGAAAGGGCGTGGTCGGAGACGCCATCCGGCGACCCTTCTTTCTGTACCGGCTGCTGCTCGGGCTGCTCCCCTTTTAAGCCATGCGAATTGCACTTATTTTTCTTGCCTGCTCCTTGGTGGCCGCGCCGCTCGAGGCAGTTTCGCGTCTGAAAGAACTGGTTTCGATCGAAGGCGTGCGCGACAACCAGTTAGTCGGCTACGGCCTTGTAGTCGGGCTGAACGGCACGGGTGACCGGCGGCAAACGATGTTCTCGGCCCAGAGCCTCACGAATATGCTTCAACGTATGGGGGTCACGGTAGATCCGACTCTAATCACGGTGAAGAACACCGCTGCCGTCATGGTTACTGGCGCTCTGCCTGCATTCGCGCAACCGGGCCTCAAGATCGACGTGACGGCCTCCTCGCTCGGCGACTCAAACAATCTGCAGGGCGGGCTCCTGGTCCTGACGAGTCTTAAGGGCGCCGATGGACAGGTCTATGCTGTCGCGCAAGGCTCGATCGTGACCGGCGGCTTTGTTGCCGGCCGCGCCGGCGCGAACCAGACCCTGAATCACCCCACTGCGGGCCGCATTCCGGAGGGTGCAACTATCGAGCGGGCGTCACCCTCGCCGGACCTTTCTTCCCGCATTAAGTTGCAACTCCGCGACATGGACTTCACCACGGCTTCGCGGATTGCGGCGGTCCTGAATCAGACGTACGGCCCAGAGAAACCAGTCGCGCGGGCCGAGAACGGTCGCACGATCTCGATTTCGATACCCGCGGCATGGGCGAATCGGACGGCGGACTTCGTTGCCAACTTGGAGAACCTTACCGTGGAAAGCGACCGTCCATCCCGCGTGGTGATCAACGAACGTACCGGGACTATCGTGATGGGAAAGAATGTACGCGTTGCGCCGGTCGCAATCATGCACGGCAACCTGAACGTAGAGGTACAGACCGTGCTACAGGTATCGCAGCCCGCGCCGCTGTCGACGGGGACGACCCAAGTTGTTCCCCTGGACAAAGTGGCGGCGACGGAAGAGCGCGCGAAGAACGTAATTCTCAGGGAAGGCGCCACGGTCGAGGATCTGGTGCGGGCGCTGAACGCAATCGGTTCCACACCACGCGACATTATCGCGATTCTGGAAAGCCTGAGAGCCGCCGGCGCGCTGGACTGCGAAGTGGAAGTGATTTAGTCCGTCAGGAAGATGGAATGATCGACAACATCAACAGTGTCAGCAGTATGATGCCGGTACCGGCGGCCACATCTCCCGATGAGGCCAAGATCCGGACCACTGCCCAACAGTTTGAGGCGCTGCTCATTGGCCAATTGCTGAAGACGTCGCGCGAGGCGGGCGAGTCAGGATGGCTCGGCACCGGCGAAGATGACGAACCGGGGCAGACCGGAATAGAAGTCGGCGAGCAAGAATTTGCCCGAATGTTGGCCACCAGCGGTGGCCTCGGCCTGTCCAAGACGATAGAAGCCGCTATGCGGCGTGATTCTGCGTCGGCGGGGCGAAAGTGAAGGTGTCTTCAGCTTGCTGCTGCAGCTCTTCGGCCGCGCGCAAAACCTCCTCCGCCGGTACTTGCCGAATAACTTTGCGAGTATCTTTGTTTACCAGGCGAACTACCAATCGCTTCGCTTCGCGATCCATGACAAAGCTGAGTTCGGCGTCCTGCCCGAAGAGTTTGGCGGCATTGACAGCCTTTACGGCCTGGGTCAGTTCCGGTTCAGCATGTAGCTTCGTTTCCGCTACCGGGCTGGCCCGGAGAACAGCCGTACTGTTAACGTTGTTGACTTCCATAATGACCACCTCGGCCAGGGTGTTCCTCGGCCTATCCCGCTTATCGGCCATAGCGGCAATTTGTGGCGGAATTATTTTGGCGCAGGCCCCGCCCGGGGCGCCGAGCGGCAAACCCGCTTCCGGCCAGACCAAGGCCCCTGGCAAGTTAGCCGAGGCCAGCAAGCCTGCGTCGGCGCAGAGGAAAGCCTCAAACGAGGCGGCGCCGGCCGGCCAACCGGCTTCGGACCAGACAAACGCCAGAAGCCAGATGGAAGCATCCATCGAGCTTCAGAAGCAATCGATTCGAAAACAGTCCGGCTCCACATCGACCGACACCTTCTTTACGGTGGCGTGGACGAGTGCGCCAATGGTCGCGCTGCCGCCGGTTGCCGATTGTCCACCACTTCCGGACACGGAGTCAGAGCCTATGATTGCGGCCGCGGCTACTCTTCACAAACTGGATCCCGCCCTCATTCGCGCTGTGATCCGGCAAGAGTCCGGATTCCGCCCTTGCGCCGTCTCGCCGAAAGGCGCCATGGGACTGATGCAGCTTATGCCGGATACGGCCGAGCATTTCAAGCTGAGCGATCCGTTCAATCCAACGGAAAACGTCAGGGCCGGTGCCGAGTTTCTTAAGCAATTGTTCGATCGCTTCAAGGGCGACCTGAAACTGACTCTAGCTGCTTACAACGCCGGTCCGGGTAGAGTGGAAGGAAATCCTTCAGCGGTTCCCGACATCCCCGAAACCCAGGACTATGTTAATCAGATCCTCACGACGCTTGCGGGAGATTCATCCAAGGCGCAGGAAAAGGCCAAATGAGAAGCAGCTCCTTCCCGCCAAACGGAGTTCCGATCGAAGGTGTTTGCCTGCTCGAAACCGCGAATCTTGGGGGTGTGGAGTCGATCGTTCGAAGTCGAAACCCGTTCGAGTAGACGGTTTCTTTGGAATAAACCATTAAGATTCGAACACTTGCGAGGTGCGTTCGCTCAAGTGAGCGGCATTGGCATTCTCGCCACGCGCCGTTGAAAAGGCACTGCGGAGGACGTCCCGCGCCTGCGTTCCGCGAGCCGATGAATGAGCTTGCCCGCGGCATGCAGAAGTCCGCTTGGGTCAAGCCCAGTAAGAGACGTTGCTTCATCGCCGCCACATTCGGTACAACCGTCGTCAGTCGTTGATAGCAGGGGGATAGTACCCGACTCGTGGGAACCCTTTCAGGCACAGAGAAGTCCTGAAGCGTGGGACCGAAGGGCATTGGCGGTGCGAACGGGCAAAGGCGCCCAAGGCCGCCGTTGCATTCGCGTTGTTAGCGGCGGTTGCTGCTTGCAGGCAAGAGGTACTTGCGGCTCTCCTGGAGTCTTTCTTTGCGACTCATTACTTCATTGATCCGCACGCCATAGTTGCCATCCACAACCACTACCTCGCCCCGGGCAATTATGCAGTTGTTGACGATCACTTCCACCGGCTCCGAGATGGCGCGGTCCAGTTCGATGATGGAGCCTGTAATCAGTTTCAGAACGTTTTGGACCCGGACCTGCGTGCGTCCGAAAGAAACGCTGATGGGCATTTCCACATCAAGCAAGAGATCGAGAGTCCCACAGGCGCGGGTGGAGAATTCGGTTCCTTTCTCACTATCGCTCACCTCTGGTTGCGCCTGGCTCGAATCGGCGGCATCCAGGTGGGTGCAGTTCTCGAGGGCTTCTAGCATTTCCCGATTGATATGGAATGCTAGCCGGGGTAGTTCCTCACTGCCCGTGTTGATCGAAATCTCGCAACAGAAAGCCAGGTTAGCGGCCGGCTCTTGTTCGGCGCCGACGGAGACCGCAATTTCTCGTTCTAGCTGGCTGCCGAGCGATCTGGCAAGTACTCCGAGCGACTGGCGGAGCACTTCCAAGTACGTGTCCTTCAATTCAGCCGGACCCGAGGATTCCACGCCCGCCGCAGCCAGAACGCGCTGCCCGAGCGCGGACCATGTCTCTTCAGCCGCCCCGATCCAAATTCCTGCGTTCGGGGCCAGATCGAAGGGCTGGTTCCACCAGAGCATGTCATTGCTGCCGGAGGGCGGTTCGAAGTGTGCCCCCATCTCAGGACTAAAGTCGCCCATAGCCTGAATGACGCCGATAAAGTCCCCGCGCCATTGCTCCACTAACGCCTGCGCGTGCCGCATGAGTCGTGCGTTCATATCATATGCCTCGTGTGGTCGGCCACTGCTTCTTCATTTGGGCGCGCAATCGGAGAATCGAATGCGTTTTGAGCTCTGCAACCCGGGATGTATTCCAACCCATAATCACGCCAATCTCGCGGAGCGTGAGTTCCTCGTGATAGTACAGAGCCAGCACAGTTCGCTCCTTTTCAGGCATAGCTGCTATGTTCTCGGCCAGCAAACGTTCGAGTTCCGAACGCTCCAGTATTCCCGAAGGCAGGTCGTCGGGGGTGTCGGGCAGCATTGAAAGAAGCGTTTGCTCCCCGCCGGGCCCAACAACCTTGAATTCGAGGCTCTCCAGGTTCAGCCCTTGCACTTCAAGAAGACGCGCATGATACTCTTCCAGCGTCATGCCCATTTCCGCGGCCACTTCGTCCTCATTGGCCGCGCGCTGGAGCTTATGTTCGGCTTGGGTGATGGCGATTTCGATATCTTTGGCCTTCTTGCGGCGGTGGCGCGAGGCCCAGTCTAAACCGCGCAAGCTATCCAGGATTGCGCCCCTGATCTTGTACTCGGCGTAAGTTTTTAACTTTACGCCCTGGCCTTCCTCAAAGTTGTCAACGGCGGAGATCAGGCCCACAATCCCGGTTGAAACCAGATCGTCCAGGCAGACGCTTTCCGGCAATCTTTGGTGGATCCGGCGCGCGATCAGATTGACCTGCGGGAGTTGATCCAGGATCAATCTCTCTCGCCTGTCCTGGGCGGTTTCGGATTGAGCGAGCAGGTATGGATTGGTCACGTTAGGCCGCCACCAGCGCGCGAAGGGTGGTTTTGCCAAAGGATGGCAGCAACAGGTTGGTCAACCTCGTCTTGTCCGCGGACTCGAGATCTTCCGGGACTCGCTGGCCGTTAGTGAGAAATGATATGGGACGGCCGCTCCCTACGGCTTCACAAAGCAGAGGTCCGAACGTATCGGTCTCATCCATGCGCGTGAAGATGAGTCGCGAGGGCCGGAAGACATCGTAGGCGGAAGAGATGCGCGCGAGATCGGTAAAGCGCATTGAGGCTGGCAATACCAGGTGCTTTTGGATGTCGTTCCGGCTCGCAAGGAACTCAGCCGCGCCATAGCCTCCGTCGAGGTCGCGGGCCGTTAGGCCTGGGGTATCGATGAGGATCAGTTCTTTCTTCTTGTTCAATTCCAGCGTTTGGGCCAGGGCCTCGTTGGTATCCGCAACCTGAAAGTCGATACCTAAAATGGATGCATACGCCCGGAGTTGCTCGGAAGCAGCCACACGGAGCGTGTCGAGGGAGATCAGCAGAGTCGGCTTCTTCATGGAGAGGCCGTACTTTACAGCGAGTTTAGCGATTGTTGCGGTCTTGCCGGCTCCGGGAGGTCCGACAAGGGCGACCATTCTGGGGCCCCTTCCGGGGCTGCCCAACTCCGAATCCACTCTAAACACACTTTGAATCTCGGCGCTAAGAGCAACGCGCACACAGTCCGGTCCTCTCGAGTCCTGCTGGCCTGGCAGTTCCTCATGGAGGCGATATTGCGAACTCGCGGCCGTCGCTGGAAACGCCGGCTCGGCTGCTGAGATCCGCTTCTGCACAGCGGCCAGTAGCTGCTGCACCAGGTCCGGATCGATCTCGGCTTGGATCAGGTCCACATACGCTTCCTCCATCTCAGGGTTACCGGCAATCCAGCCGGGCTTACTGGCGGATCGTATGCTGGCTTGCCGCCAGGAGAGGAAAAGTCGTCCCAAATCGCGAATCTCGGCCAGCATAGAATCCACCGCAACAGGAGGCGGTACCGGGGCCGTGGCGGGGGCAGGCGACGCGCGCCTGCTCCCGCCGTGTCCAACGCTCGCCGCGGCTTCCGGCAGTTCGGTGGCGAAGACCACCTCGTATTCGCCCAGATGCCGGGCGTCGGGCCCGGTTGATTGGCTTGTGACCAGTGTCGCGTCCGATCCCAGTTCTCTGCCGGCCTGTTCCATGGCGAGCTGGACAGAATCGGCGAAATACGATTTCATGCGCACGTCTGCATTTCCTCCGAGGCAGGGGAAATCCACCAGCGCAGACGATCACGCAACCGAGAATGCGCCGCCGCCGGGATGGTTCCACTACCCAAGCCAGTAAAGAATGCAGGTTCAATGCCAAAGTAAAAGACTTGCAGAAAAGAGGATTTGTTGAGGATTAGGCGTCGGTGGGGCGATTCCAAGCGTGCGAGGGCGGCACATTGTCGTCAGCGGCGAGTTTTCGGCGGGGCATTTGGGAGCCGGATTTCCGGGCGCGGTTGAGCGGCCGGGCCCGTCTCTTCAGTGTTTCGGCGAACGTGCGACTACGCGCTCCACTGGTTTGCGATTCTCGGCGCGCCTTCTCCGTGTGGGCATTGGATCCCCGCAAAACCATACGAAATCGGTTGCGACTCCACCGAGCAATCCTGCCGCATGGAGCCACTGATTCGCGGGGCGTTCAGCGTGGACCAAGCCTCGTCCAGCGTTTTCAGCAGCGTCTCCACTGCCGCCAGCCCATCATCGGTCTGCCGGAAGTTGGCGTCCAGTAGCGTTCTTTGCAGGTAATCGTACATCGCTGCGAGTTGGGTGCTAAGTTCGCCGCCCTTGTTGTGATCGAGGGAGCCATTGAGCTCCGCGAGGATAGCAATGGTCTTGACGACTGAGCGACCGCGTTCAGCAGTCTCACCGCGTTTAAGGTGTTGCCGTGCAGTTTGCACTTCCTCGATAGCTGCCTTGTAGAGCATTCTCACCAGCTCTATCGGGGTCGCGGAGAAGATCCTGGTTTCCAGGGAAGAGGCGTATGGGTTCTCGTACATGGCTCAAACTCCATATCGGACGGGAATCCGGGATTTCCAAATCGTGGCGTATCTTCTCAACGCCCCGCTTCTGGCCGATAAGAGGTAGCAGATGCCGAAGAACATCACCACTATGAGGCTCCACCACTGCCGGCCGGCCGCCAGCAAGCGGTCGGAGAAGCGTCTGTTGTGCTCCGACCTGGTCAGAATCCGCTGGGTGGACGGCCAAGGCGTCCGCCGCGAAGAAATCGTCGTACTGGAGGGCTATTCGCTGTCCGGCGCAAGCGTGCTCACGGGCATTCCAATCGGCGAGGGGACGCCGGTAACGTTATGTGGCCGGGAAGAAGAGTATCCGGCAACCGTCCGCCACTGCGGCCAAACGCAGAACGGCTATCTCGTTGGCTTGAGCTTCGGTGACCAGCCCCGGAATTACGTCCCGGAGCATCTGCTGGATGTTCTGCGCTTGTCTTTCTCGAAGGAACCGTAGGCCCCTGAGCATGCGTTTCGCTGCCCTTTATGCAGACCCGGCATTACTCGCATAGGGCACGCGTGCCTGCGAGCGCGACGGTTCCGAATCCGCCGGCTTGGCGTAATGAACTTTGAACAGCTTCTTGCCAAAGTCAACCATCATCCTGCCGTGAGATCTTTCCAGAATTTCTGCGATCCCGCTCGATAAGTGTGTCGTGGACCTCTTCCTGGAAGACGCGGAACGGATATTCGAGTCGGCTATGGCGGCCGCGGCCGTCGATTCCGATCATTCTGAAGTTGCCATTCTCCTTGATTCCAGGCGGGCCATTCGCATCGTTGACGCCGCCGGCTGGCAATTGGACTCCCTTCAATCGGACTATGGGGCGACCACGGTGTTTCGGGTCGCAAGAGGCGCGTCTGGCGTTTGCCTGGAAGGTCGATCCGGACAACGTTCCTGTCGCTTGCGCGCGGAAAGCCCCGCCGCAGCGGCGCGCGGACTCCTCAACGCTCGATTCCCTCAAGTCACCGGGCCGTCTCGCGTGGGGCCGTGCGAGCTTTCCCGTAACGACAGAGCTGAGCCGAATGCTGTCACCGTGACTGCCGGGCAGTCCGAGGATTGGAATCAGCTCGAAAGACAGCGGGATCTATTCGGCTTCCTCCATGGCTGTGCCCGCCCCGGAACGTAGGGCGGCCGAGCCGAAACAGGGAAGCGACCGAGGCGGCCTCGTCCGGCCCCCACGCCGCACCATGATGACCCGTAGCTCATCGCCAACGCCGGACCAGAGGACTGGCGCGCGCTCAAGGAGGCAGCAGGTCCCCTGGCAGACGTCATCCAAAGTGATTCCGAGCTTCTTCCCATGTCGCGTGCATCTTTTGACGAAGAGCTTGACTTCAATGGGTTCTGACCCGTCAGGATTCACCCTGTGCGGCTGATGGACGGTCTGGCGATCCTGACCCTTAGCTCCCAGAACCCGTGACGAAAACTCATCACCCGCCGATTGGGCGACACCTCCGCGTCCAGAGATTGCGGAAGAACCGCGTTTGTTTGCTTGCATTTGCAGATCCGGCACTGAGCTTCCATTTGGTAAGCGAATTGCTTGATATTGGTTCTACCATGAACACCCCTTTTTCGCCAGTGCCACAGACCACCCTTGGAGTGGTCGAGGAGGACTCGCTCGTCGAGATGACCAGCGCGGACAATCCCGGGCTAAATCGGGGCCCGCTGGTCCTCGGCCGGGACACAGGTAGGCGAGCGATAAGTAAGCGGCCAGTCACCGCCGGGGAATCCCTGGCGGTCCTGAAGAACGATCTTGAGAGGTTCGACATCCACCTTGCCGGGTTGGCCGATCTCCCCACGCGCCTGCGTGAGATGTTCGGTCAGACCGAGCGTCCTCATGTGATCGCCAAAACGGAAGATCTCACCAAGCTTCGAAGCTCACTCACGGCGAATGTGGCTGAACTGAAGAATTGCGTTGCGCGGATGACAAGGCATAGCGACGAATCGCTGAGCCTGCTGAACGCCGAATTGATGACCCACCGCACCCGACTGCAACAGATCGAACACATCGCTTTCACCGACGCACTGACCGGCTTGGCGAGCCGGCGGAAGATCCAGCTCGCGCTCGATCGGCTTGCATTGCAGGCTCAGCCCTTCAGCCTGATACTCTTCGACCTGAACCACTTCAAGCCGATCAACGACCAACTGGGCCATATGGCCGGCGACGAGATCTTGCGGCAGTTCGCCGCGGAGCTGAAACCGGCTCTCCACTCGACGGATCTCGTGGGGCGGTGGGGCGGGGACGAATTCATCGTCATCCTGGACTGCGGCATGGAGGAAGCCGAGTTGCGCCGAAGCCGCATCGGGAATAGCGTGCTCGGCGAGTACACTCTTCGTAGCGGAGAGGACTCTTACGAGGTTACTGTCACTGCCGCAATCGGCATGGCGACGTGGAGACCTGGCGAAACCGTTGGCGAAGCGCTGAAGCGAGCTGACACCGCAATGTACCGCGACAAGCAGCAGCCGAAGAGCGTGACGGCGCCAAGCCACTCGAATTACCAACATCATTTTGCCTTCGCAAGAGTTCAGCCGAAGATTGGGGCATGGAGGTCGAGTGCCCGCGCCAAGTGTTCAGTCCGAGGCGAGCACAGATGACCCGCGCAACATGATGCCGGCTCGCCTGGGCGATTACGCCTACCGCGCTGAATCAGCCATCACCGCCTTCAGATTGACCATCATAGAGGCGCTATATGCCACCGCTTCCCAGTAAGCGGCCTGTACCTTGTGGATCGAGAAGGTGCTTTGCACGGCGGGATCGAAACTACCAGATTCGTAGCTCAACACCGCGTCCAGAATGGCGCCTAACTCCCCTTCATGCTGGAGGACCGCCCGCTTAAACTGCGCACGCAGCGGCAAGGGCGAAATGATATCGGCGAGGGGCGCGTCCAGGATGCAATCCAACGTGGAAAGCAGCCCCGCCATGTAAGCCAGTTGAGGCTTACTGCCGTAAGCCTCTGCGATCAGCTCACAACTCCGGGCACGCTGCAGAGCAATGCCTAGGTAGCCCAGAGGGGAATCGTTACAGCCGGAGAGTACGAGAAGCGACGCCCACCGGAAGACGCGATCCACTCCGAGCATCGACACGGCTTGAATTGGCCCGCGAATTCTCACCTTGCTCCCATAGAGCGCGGAATTCGCCAGACGGAGCAAACCATAGACCAGAGAAGCGTCCCGGGAGAGGATAGCCGCGATCGCCGCTGCCGACTGATCCGGGTCCATGCACTCCGCCATCAATGCCAAGGCAGAAATGTGGTTGGCTGGGATTCTGCGTCCGCGCAGGATTTCGGGCTCCCGCAGGTAATAGCCTTGGAAGAGGTCGCAACCGAGCGCACGCGAATTCTCGAATTCCTCCGCGGATTCGACCTTTTCGGCGACAATTCTCACACCGAACCGCTTCAGGATCTCAACGTGGCTGCGAAACTCGGCGGCCGACAGCCCCCGCAGATCGAGCTTTACATAGTGCGCCAGGCGAATGAATGGCACCTGGACGTCGGAATACACAAAGTCGTCCAACGCGATCCGGTAGCCGAGGCCCTTCAGCCGCTCGAGGCAGGCTATAGTCATGGAATTGACCTCAACGTCTTCCAAGACCTCAATGACGCATCGGTCCGGGGGCACGATAGGATCCATGGTCAGCAGCGCGGCAGTGTGATTGATGAAGACTGGCTGGTCCGGGGAGACCGTGGAGAGGCCGATTTCAAGAAAGGCCCTGAGAAGAACTTCCGCACTCGCTTGGTCACCGCTGGCAAAACTGGCGCTGCCGTCTGCTGAATCATGCCGGTAGAGCAGCTCATAAGCCTTGATCTCGCGGTTGCCGTCGTAAATGGGCTGGCGGGCCAGGAAACACTCCGGCCGGGCTACGTTGATTTGGTCTGTCGTTTCAGTGTGTTCCATGAACAGCGACGGCGGCCCCCTGCGTTCATGCGGAAAGCTTAGCATATTTGCGTAAAAGTGTTGGTTGGTATCGACGGGAGAGCGATTCTGTCCGGCCGGAGCCTCTTTTCAGCAATTCACTACTCGGCAGATATTCTGCAGGCCAATGGCGAATCGAGAACTACAGATCCACTTGGCAAGCCGCTGAGTTCTGACGCCGGCCACAAAGTGGCTTCTGCCACCAGGCTCGGGCAGCCTGAGAGCCTTACCCTTGAATAACTTGCGGCAACCAATCGTGAGAAATTTGGCCGCGAAGATCTTCTTCGCGGATGCAACCTCAATGCTTTGAAGGGCCCAGTGTCGTTGATCTTGCCAGCACCATGCGCAACCGGCTGCCGAGTAGCGTGTTTTCCAGCCACCCTCCATTGTGAACACCAGCGAGGGGCTGACTTGTGGCCATTCGATTGCACTGCATAAACCATCAACTACTGTGACTCGCCAACTTAATCAAACGGAAATAGACGCTGTCTTTCAGAAGGTCAAAGGGCCACTGAGCGACTCCGAGGGCCATCCCGTACCATTCGACTTTCGGCGTCCGGACCGCATCGCTAAATCTCAGGTTCAAGCTATTCGTATGCTCCACGAGAGCTTCGTCCGCAATCTGGGGTCCAGCCTCTCGGCGTATTTGCGCTCGTACCTCACTGTCAACCTGATCAGTGTGGAACAGCTCGCTTACGGGGAATTCCTGGAAGGACTTGCCGCGCCGACCTACCTGGTGTCGCTGAGCCTGAGGCCCTATGACGGAAGTGCGCTGATCGAAATGAGCCCGTCGCTCATTTTCCCGATCATCGAGATCATCCTCGGCGGAAAGGGGCATGCAGGCGCGAACCTCAAACGGGAGGTCACCGAGATCGAGCAGAGCCTGCTGGAAACACTGTTCCGTATCATTCTGAATGACTTGAAAGAGGCCTGGAAGGCCGTCACCCCGATCGATTTCAAGTTTCAGGCGGTAGCCACCGAGCCTCAAATGCTGCAGATCCTGGCTCCCAACGAGGCCGTGGTCAGCGTCAGCATCGAGATTCGAATTGGCGAGATTTCCGGCACCCTGAACCTGGCTATCCCGTCAATCAACATCAAAATGATCGGCAGCAAGTTCGACCAGCAGTGGAGCCTGCGCAAAACTGAACCAACCGAAGCGGAACAACGTCGTGCATCGACGTTGATTCGCGATGCCGAAGTGCGGTTGGAGGCGCGCCTGCAGGGCCCGAAACTGCGCGTCAGGGATCTGCTCGACCTGAAAGCCGGAGACTTGCTGGAATTGGATTACCGGCTTGATCGCTTACTGGATTGCGACATCAATGGGACCGCCAAGTTCCAGGGTCGAGTGGTCAACTCCAATCAAAAGAAGGCGTTTTTGATTGAGTCCATGCCTGAAGCTCGATGAAAGGCCAAACTCCCTGTAGCCACAAATGACCTCAACAAAGAAAGTATTGATGCCGCGGCCCGCCAGAAGTCGCGAGATGCCGCAGCAGTTCGATGTATACGCTGGGGTCCTGGCCGGAAGCGATGGAGCAAGCGATCTGGATGACGATTCCATCCAGCAGCTCCAACCGCTCGTACTCATGACAATCCTCGCCCACCGCAGACTCCAGCGCGCTGCCCTTGGCCAGTTCTTTAGCCAACAGCTCACGATCGTTTTCGTGCCAGGCGTCCAAAATGTCAGCGGCGCGAACTTGGGATCTGGACATCGTGAAGTGCGTACTGGTCTCCCTCGGGATACTCATCGGCCGGATGCCACTCGATTGAGGCAACGCGCACAGGAAAAACTTGAAACAGGGGATTGAAACAATGATACGGCTTACACGACTCAACCACGCAGCGCTCGTCGTCAATTGTGACTTGATCGAACACATCGACATGAGCCCGGATACCGTTCTCTCGATGACGACAGGCCAGCGGATTACGGTCCTCGAAACTGCCGACGAAGTGATCGGGCAGGTAATCGAGTTCCGCCGGCAACTCCTCCATGCTCCGAAGCTCAGAGCAGTCGACGCCGAAAGCGAGAACTGAGCCATTCATGGGAAAGGGAAAGGGCGCCAAGCCCGATTACGCGACCATCGCGGGGCTGGCTGTCGCGGTTTGCGGTATTCTGGGCGGCCTGCTTCTGGAAAACGGACAGATACAAGACGTAGCGCAGGCTACTGCGCTTCTGATCGTTTTCGGAGGTACGATAGGCGCCGTACTGGTCAGCACTCCGGCGGCCACGCTCATCCGCGCGCTCAAGCACACTTCCGTTTTGTTCTTCGAGGAGCCACGCAATGACGAAGCACTGGTGGCCAGGATCCTCCACTTCGCGATGCTGGCACGGCGCGGCGGCGTCAATTCTATGGAGGGCCAGGCGCTGCAAGTGGATCACCCACTGCTCCGTAAGGGCCTCCTGCTCGCCGTAGACGGCGTGGACACGATGGAGATCCGCCGTCAAATGGAGTTGGATGTGCGGATAGAGGCGGACCGCGCTGAAGAGGACGCGAGAGTGTTCGAAGCGGCTGGCGGGTATGCACCTACAGTAGGTATCATCGGCGCTGTACTTGGATTGATCCAGGTGATGAAGCACTTGGGGGCGGTTTCCGAAATCGGAAAAGGCATTGCAGTCGCCTTTGTGGCTACGATTTACGGGGTGGCGTCCGCCAACCTGTTGTTGTTGCCGGCCGCGGCAAAACTACGCTTCCGGGCTTCCCGGAAGTTTCAGACCGACGAACTCATTGTGGAGGGCGTACTTGCAATCGCAGAAGGTCTGAATTCGCAATTGATCCGCATGCGCCTTGAGAACTTCCTCGAGGAAAAGGCGCTTATGCCGGTCGGCATACTGAATGCTTCCAATGCTCAGGCCGCCGCGAGGAACAGCCGGTGATGCAACGCGCCCGCCAATCTGCTCCGAGCCCGGACCGCTGGCTCATCTCATACGCCGACTTCATTACGCTGATGTTCAGCTTCTTTGTAGTCCTGTATGCTGTCGCGCAGAGTGATCGTGCAAGAGCCAAGGATCTTTCGGAATCGGTGCAGCTTGCATTTGGGGGACGGGCGGCGATCGTGCGGCCCACGCCCGCGGTCGCCAAACCGCCTATCCCCCAGCAAGTACCCCGAATCAACGCATCCGGGACTCGCGAGGCCCTGGCTCCCTCCTACGTCAATCTCATGCAGCAATTAGAACAGGAGATCGCAGAGGGGAAGATGCAGGTCACGATGGACGCGCGAGGAATCATCATCAGCCTGCACGAGAAGTCGTTCTTTCCCTCCGGCGGGGACGCGATCTATCCGTCGGCTTTCGACAGCATGGCGAAGGTGGCGGTCATAATCCGCGACCTTCCCAACACGGTGCGACTCGAAGGACATACCGATTCAGTCCCGATCCACAATCAACGGTTCCGCAGCAACTGGGATCTTTCGGCGGCCCGCAGCATTGCAGTGCTGAAGTTCTTTGAAGCCCGTTATGGCATCGCTCCTCAACGCTTTGCAATTGCCGGGTACGCGGACAACCTGCCGGTCGCGGGTAACGACTCGGATGAAGGACGGTCGAAGAACCGGCGGGTGGATATCGTCATCGCAAGCCGCTAACCCAACCTCGACTGTGACGAACTTCCGGCGACGGCGAGATTTCGACGGATGCAAACGCCAGGTGAAACGCAGTTTGGGCCGTTCAGTTGAGTCGAAGTATCAATCATTCCGGTTATCGACCTGCACTAAGGATGTCTTCATATGCCTCAATGCCTAACCAAGTATCACGGTGAGATGGAATACGATGAGAAGGCCACGCTGCATTTCGCGCGCGGGCTCTTCGGATTTGAAGCGGAGACCCGATTCCTGTCGATTGAGCAGCCTGCGTTGCGGCCATTGGTATTTCTGCAGAGCCTATCCACGCCGGACCTTTGCTTTGTGTCCCTCCCTGTCTTCGTGGTGGACAAGGACTACTTCCTCTCGATCGACCCGGACGATCTTGAGGCAGTGGGCCTCCTATCGAAACGACAGCCGACTATCGGTATCGATATCCTCTGTCTGGCGATCGTTTGCATCCAAAACGGCGGCCCGACTACCGCGAATCTCCTTGCGCCGGTGGTGGTGAATCGACAGAACTCACAGGCAATCCAGGCGGTAAGCCTCAATCGAAGGCACTCCCACCAGGCTCCGCTCCCGGCTGCGACGGAGGAACTGGCATGCTCGTAATGCTCCGCCGCGAAGGCGAGTCGATCCTGATCGGCGACGACGTTGAAATCCGAATTCTGGCGATCAACGGGTCGCGCGTGAAGGTGGGGATCGCCGCGCCGCGCAGCATTCCCGTACTGGCGCGCGAAGTGAAACTCCTGCGGGCGGAGAACATCGCGGCGGCGGAAGTGTCCTCAAAAGACGCGGCTGTGATGGTCGCCAGCCTTTTCCGCCAAAGCCCGCCAAATGAGAGCTGACAAAACTCTGATATGTCCGATAGGACGAAGTAGGATACTACCATGTCGATCACACCATTATCCTTTACTGGGGTAAGCAGTTTTTCGAACGATTTTCAGACCATCCTCACCCGGGCGGTGCAGATCGCGAACCTGCCGGTCACGGCGCTGACAAATGAGCAGACTGATATCCAGTCGGAAACGGTACTGGCCTCCGGCCTCAGTTCGGCGATCGCCGCTGTTGGCACCAGCCTGGGCAGCCTGGCGACCCTGGGCACGACTCCGGCAATGGTCGCGACAAGCACCGATTCATCGGTAGTGACAGCGACCGCCGCGGGAGCGACGTCGGGCGCTACGTATGCGATCACCAACGTCACATCTGTCGCACGGGTCGCCTCGGAGACGTCGCTGGCCGGATATGCCGGCTCACAATACTCGGTAGCTTATAAGCCGCTGACCGGAGATGCATCCAGCCCCGATCAGCAGTCACTGACGTTTACCATTAACGACTCGTCCGGTAACGCTCAGACCACCACGATACCCCTTACAGGCGGCTCTGCCGGCCTGGATGGCGCGGGGGCCGCGGCGGCGATCGACACCGCATTGCAAGCAACGGGGAATGCCTCTCTGATGGGAATCACTGCCACAGCGAACTCTACAACGGGCGCGATCTCGTTTGCCGGAAGCGCTTCCTCAACTTTCACCGTGGGTTTCGGCGCTGTCGGCGGCGTAGATACAACCGGAGGATTCGCTTCGGTTCAGAGCACCGTGCAGACCTCCGCAGCGGTGCCAGTATCCACGACGGGAACCATGGAACTTGACATCGGCGGCACTAAAACGCAGATCGTCCTGGCTGCGGGCCAGAACAATCTTGCGGGCCTGAGCGACGCCATCAACAAGTTAAACCTCGGAGTGACGGCCTCGGTCCTGGCCACCGGGACGGGAAGCTCCTCCAACTACCTCACCGTCTCGGCAAACCAGACCGGACTGACGACTCTGACATTGGTGGACGATCCCTCCGGCACCGCAACATCCTTCCTGAGCGCCACGAATCAAGGGGCAAACACTGTTTTCCAACTCAATGGCCTGGACGTCACCAAGCCAAGCAACGTCGTCTCCGATGTGGTTCCCGGCGTCTCCTTTACGTTCGACGGCACAACGACAACGGGGCAGACGGTAAATGTCTCGCTGGCTTCCGACAGCAGCCAGATTTCTACCGCGCTCCAGGGCCTTGTCACGAACTACAATACGTTGTCCGGCCTTTTGAACGCCCAGATAGGCTCAGCCGCCGGACTGCTCAGCGGGAATCCCATGATTGCCCAGACCAGGCAAGCGATGTTTTCCCTGCTCAACTCCGGGAGCGGCAGCGGCACTGTACAGAACCTCACGGACTTGGGCATTGAACTCGACAACAACGGGGTAATGTCGCTCAACAGCGACACCTTCAATGCGCTGAGCAGCACTCAGATCACCGATGCTTACAGTTTTCTGGGTTCTACCACGGCCGGCCCCACGGCGATGCAAGCACAGTTTACCCAGCTCAGCGATCCGACGACGGGCTCGATTCAGGCACAAGAGACCCAGTGGACTGCCACCGACGCGCGGCTCACGACCCAGGTGAGTGACCTCAACGCCAGGATCACCGCGATGCAGACCGCGCTCCAGAGTAAGCTCCAGGCCGCGGATACGCTGCTGGCGGGACTGGCATCCACACAGAACGTATTGACCTCCAGTATTCAAGCCTTGAACTTCAGTTCGTTTGGTTATCAGGAAACAGCGCCGACCCAGTCAAGTTCAACTTCGTCTTCTTATTAGGATTCCAATGACCAGCGACCTCCAACGAATTATTGTCGACCTTGAGGCAGTGACCGCCCGGATGCTTGCCACGAGTTGCTCGGAGGACACAGGCTATTTCGGCGAGTGCTCGGCGTCGCGTCGCACACTCGCAGCGCTCTTGACGGATCGGCAGGATCTCGACGCGAGTGCGGCAGAGCGGATCCGCGCGGTGATTCGGGCGGGCGACGGCTTGGTGGCGCGGGTCACAGCAATGCGGAAATCGGTCCTCTCTGAGATTGCTGAAGCAGAAGCGCAATCGTGCTTTACTCGCGAATTAGGCGCTACTATGCCCAGCCATGCACGTACGCTCTACATTGACTTGGGCGCGTGATCAACCCAGCTCGTGGAACGAAACTTCGGCGAGGCTCAACACTGACGTCCCGCCTGCCTGACACGAATTCAGGACAGATTCTGCTCGTACGAACAGTTATTTGGTTTGTCAAATTCGTGGCTGACCGGCAGTTGGCGGATGAGTCACCGCCGTTCGTATCCCCGCGTTCGAAAATCCTTCGTATTGGTATGCCCCCGTACTGTCGGGGATTTCGCTGGCGTTGCCTGGTAGTGTTAGCGCCGGTTTAAAGGAGCAGCACTTTCGCCGGTTTTGACGTCATTCGGAGCGTCGTTTT
>Ga0302319_10009124_pt1 | contig 19156 bp, 14 predicted proteins | sample Bog_T0_2_FD_203319 | JGI IMG/M metagenome (GOLD analysis project Ga0302319, IMG submission 203319) | Peat permafrost microbial communities from Stordalen Mire near Abisko, Sweden - Bog_T0_2 | ecosystem: Environmental > Terrestrial > Soil > Wetlands > Peat | place: Sweden: Abisko, Stordalen Mire... | reverse complement strand
CGCTGCTGAACATCTCATCCTGAACTCGCTCGTCTCCACGCATACTCAATAGACGAAACAGACTCCAAATCAGACCGAGACTGGAACCTTTTTCAACAAGCTCCTAGGCTGCCTCAGAAGCATTCCGATTCTGATGATAATTGTCGCCCGGCACTGCCATGATCCCTATTTGGGGTGTCAACACCGATTGAGTGCGATGGACTCTGTTGATGATTGAAAGGGGGCGGCCACGCACTTCATCATAGACGCGCCCAAGATACTCTCCCAGCACTCCCATGCATAGAAGCAGGAGCCCTCCTACCAAGAAAACCGCAGCTCCAACTCCAAATCCTGCGATTGCCGCCGTGGTACTTGAAAGAAGCATGCAGAATGCCAAAATTGCAGACGCACAGGTGGCAAAACAAAAGAGCGCGAAACTAAGCCGCAGGGGCTTATAACTGAAGCTGGTGATGGCATCCATCGCGTACTTGATGCGGCTAATGAAAGAGAGCTTTCCGTCGCCGGCGAGCCTGTCGTGCCGGTCATAAAAGACCACTTTGTTTCGATAGCCGACCCAGGCCCGCAGGCCCGGCAAGTAGCGATTTCTCTCACCCATCTGGTTGACTGAATCGACAACCTTACGGCTCATGAGGCTGAAAATACCAGCGTTCAGCGGGATTGGGTAGTCGGAGAGTGCCCCCATCACGCGATAGAAAAGAGGAAAGAGCTTAGCTAGAATCTTGCGGCGCTCCTGCCGACTTTTCCTCACTGCGACCACAACGTCAGCGCCTTCGCGCCACGCATCGATCAGCCGTGGAAGCACTTCTGGCGGATCCTGGAAATCTCCATCCATGAGGATTACACCGGCTCCGCGCGCCGTCTGCAACCCGGCGGAGATCGCGCCCATGTGACCCCAATTGCGCGAGAGCTCCACCACGACCACGTGGGAATCCATAGCCTGCAATCCTCTTAGCAATTCAAGGGACGAATCGGCGGAACCATCGTTGACGTACACTACTTCCCACTGTGTCTGAGCGGCTTCCATCGCGCACGCCACAGCCTCATGGAACCGCAGTATCAGTTCCTCTTCGTTATAAATGGGGACGACTATCGAAACCATTTTGCGCTCCTGGAATTCCGAATTATGTGCCGCTCAAAGAGCTCATTCTCTTTCTCGTGCGTTGTCACACATACAGCAGGCATGCCCAACTCCGAACCTGAGATCCAGCATTATTCGGACTCTTCCTGGAAAACCCGCACTCTCCATCGCACTTCCGCAGGGGTCAAGACCACGATATAGCGTCCGGTTACCCGCTGCGTCGCTTTCACCGTGTCGCGATCGAGAATTTGAACATCGTATTCTACCTTGTCGATAAGCTCTACAGACTGTCCTTCCGGTGAATAGAAGACGATCCGGATATCGTGCGAACGATCTTGATACTTCACACGCATACCTAATTTGGTTTGTTGCATAATTGTCGCCGCGAGTTGGTCCTTGGCGGCGCCCACAAAAGCCGAGTCGAGAAGGCCCGCGCGATTCTGTTCGAGCGCGGCGCTGAAACTCCGCCAGGACTGCAGATAGTCTCGAATCACTGCCGATGCGGTTTGCTCTTGCAACGTCCGCGGACCTTGCAGATTCGCGGGCTGCACGCGAACGGTGGCTTGAGCAGCGCTGTGGGCCGAGGTTACGGCGATCGCCGCCAAGAGTATCACGAGCGACTTGAACATGACTATTTTCCCCACCTGATCTGGTTGCCGATTACAACTCCACTCGCGACCGAGATAGTTGCCCCACTCAGCGCGGCCACCTGGACAGTGGCAATTCCGCGCTTGATAGGCACATCAACCGTCGATTGACCGCCGGGATAAGCCTGCGTGAAGGTCACAATGGTTCCGTCCGGGATCGGGTTGCCGCTGCAGTCGCGTACCGGATCTGTCACTAACTCAAGCTCGCGTCCCGATAGTCTGGCGCTCATCTTAAGCACGCACGGATCGCCTGGAACCTGACCCACAACGCGGGTGCTGGATACATCGCCGATTCGGGCCACGAACTTATCAATACCTTGTTGAGCCGTGGAATCCATTGCGGTCCAGGCTGCGCCGTAACGGGTTCCGACAGTTCGCCTCTGCATGGAGCCGGATGGAGTCGACAGTTCAAACGACACTGGCATTGGAGCGGTAATCAGATTGTTATAGATGTCGAAGGCATACACAGCGCCTGTGATCCCGTCGTGCATCCCAACTGGAAGACGGGAAGGCTTTGCGAGGAAGCTGATATTCGCCGGCTCGCTTGCCGGCACAACATCGAACAAGCCGCTTTCTGTCGAGTATTCCGTCGCAAGAACAGCGACGTAGCGGCCAGCGTTGTAGAGGGAACCCGATGCGAACCATGCAGGCTCTCCGGCCTGCAGGTCGCGTTTCAGCGCCATTCCTGGTCCTGCGATGTATAAAGTCGCTCTGCCGCTTACGGTGGTTTGAATGGAGAACGCGCCCCCAGCCTCCACGGTCTTGGGCAAGCTCATTTGCGCGCTCTGAGCGGAGGCAAGTTGCGTTGCGGATGCCAGCAGGGCGCTGGTCAGGAGTGCTGGTCCGATTCTCACTGTGAACATCCCGCGCTGTAGGTCGCAATGACGGTACGCTGGCTGCTGACGTCCTTGGCGAGGTCCTCCGGAATGTGAATGTCAAACGGAACCGGTGTCTGTGGCAACAGGGCCCGATCGACGTATTGATCTGCAACCCAAACTACCTGGCCGCTTTTGTCGTAAAATGTTCCCAGAACATGCGCAATGTTTACGATTTGACCGCTTTGGTTGATGAGTTGGCCGGTTAAGGAAGCTCCCGGAGCCGGATTGAGTTGCTCGTTTCCAATTTCGATCACGGGGTCGGCTGAAGCTGCGATCAGCGATGACAATGGCGTCATACGGATACTGCCGACATCTGAAAGGGAAATGTTGGGGAACTTGATGAGAAAAGGCGTGACTTGCTTGGGCAGCAGGAGATGCGAGATCTTGTCAAAGCTGCCTTCTGTCGCGAGGGTCGATTGGCTCTTCGAAAGCAGGGTTGCCGTCACCGTGACATAGGCTGGAACAACATCTTCATTCAGAAGCTCTCCCAGGATCACGACTCCTTCAGCGCGCTCGATGGGATGCATGTCCACAATGCGAATGTGCGGCGCCTCCGCATCCTGAGCTCCCCAGTCATCTCCGGGACCACGGTAGATCACGTCCCAGCGCAGATAATTGACAGGAATAACCTGGGGCGGAACAGTGCGCTCTTTGCTGAGCGGCCACTCGGGCGCCCAGCGGTCGCCAGTTTTGATTACATGTATGTTTCGCGTGGCCACTGATGGGCCAACAACGGTGGACCAGCGCAATTTGAGTTCAACCTCTGCTTCAGTGTCGGATGAATGGAGAGGATGTACCTCGAAGTTATCGAGAGCCGAATAGGTGAGAAGGCTGGGGTACCATCCGGTCAAGTCGTGTACAAACTCAGGCTCAGTAAACTGAGCTTTGTTGGCGAGCGTGGCGTATGCCTTTTCCCACGACTGCGTTCGAATGTCATCGCCTAGACTCCGAACTGCAGCTTCCGGGGTCGAAGACGAAGTCATCAACGTCCCGCTTCCAGCATAAGCTGCGGCCGAAGGCACCGGCCACACTGTTCCTATTACTACAAGCGCGATCGTCGTGGCGCCGAGAAGCAAAGCAAGTATGCGTCCGTTGTTCATGAGGCCAAACCTCCGTGCACCAGATGTTCAGCGGTGGTGAATGGCTGATCAGCCCGGCTCTCGTATCGCCTCTTTACCGGAATCAGAATTACCAGGATTGCGAGGAGGCTGCTGCCAAATGGAAGAATGCCCCACATCAGGCCCTGCCAATGAGGGGGAACCTGAGGCGCGTCGATCGGAGTTGCCGGAGGCACCCCGTCTTTGCTCCACACGGTAATGGTGCGGTCTTCTAGACTGTCCACTGGACGCCAACCTGCAAATGAGAGCAGAGGATCATAGTAGTGGTCGCGGACAAAGACCCACTTGAGCCCGTACTGGTCTGCGTGTGAGAGCATCGCACGGAGTGCGTGAAGGCCACCTTCACCAAAGTACTTTGAACTGGTGAGCGCGCCGCCGCCGAATTGCGTCAGCTCAGGGAGCAATCGCCCGGAGTTCCATTCGCCGTCGACGCTCCCCGCATCCGTCATCATCGCGAGCCGTGCGATTTTATTGCCGAATCCAAGAGTGACGTACCTGAATTGATCATGGCCGTCACGATTGAGCCATGAGGCAACTGCATCGACTTTGAAGTCTTCAGCGTCCGCCGGCCGATATGTTGCCCAACTCATGGCGAGCGCGCAACTGAAGGCCGCCGCCAGCGTCAACCCGACGACCGCTTTGGATTGAAACCGATCAACAAGCTCGGCGGCAAGAAGTCCAGCAAACGGGAGCGCGAGCAGCGTTGCCCAGTAGCTAAAGCGTTCCATAGTGAGCACGTCGAAAGCTCGTCCCAGCAGGAGATGGCCGACCGGTGTTGTGCCTCCAAGCCCGACCAGAAACGCCAACCAGAAGCCAAGCAGCAAGGGCCGAAGCCGCGCAACCATAGACCCACGCAGGAAGATGAACGGCAACGCCAGGATCAATGCGCCGTAGGGAACGATGAAGTAGTTCAATCCCCATATCGGGCTGAGAATATAGTTTGCGCGGCTGGGGTGAGGGATTGGAGTTTGCGTGACGGGGTTGTGAAACAATGCGATCCAGAATGGAAGAAGCACGAGCGCGATCGCGGCGCCGGCTACCAATGCGAAGGCCACTGCGCGGCTTACAAATTGCGGCATCGTGATGCGCGCGCCATTTTCTCGGTCAATCAGCGCCAGTGCCAGAACGGGCAATGCAAAGAAGATTGACCCAAAGAGCAAGGTGGCATGGTGAGCGGCAGCAGCTGCCGTGAAGAGCACGCTCGCTTTGACAAACGATTTCCTGTTGCCGTAGCGGATCCACTCAAAGAGAAATGGCAGGGCATTTAAATAGAGGGGAGCCGCCGTCGTGGTGCCCAATTGCCCTGCGGAGTAAACCAGGAAACTCTCAGAGCCGAGAAAAACGCTGGCCAGAGCCGCAATGGATGCGGCGCGCGGATTTACCCAAAGCAAAGAAAATCGATAGACACCGAGCGCGAGCAAAACAATGGCAACGAACTGCACGGCCATGTAGGCCATGTCAAGGCCGAGAACCCACGACAGCAATGCGACCCATTGCTGCGGCAGAGGGGGATAAGTGGTTTGGGAAAATCCCGCATACCATTTCGCATTCCATGGATCGAACCAGTGGTGCACGTAGTGCGAAGCAAAAAAAATGTGGAAGTTCGTATCGTAGGACCCCAGGGGCAACTTCATCAAAAGGAGGGGCAGGTGAACCACGACGACCGCCATGAGAATAAGTCTCATGGGAATCGGCCGCGATGACGGTGCGATGATCTTAGCGTTCTGCACAATTGCCTCTCGAGAGGGTTGTTGAACTCAACTGACGCGCACAGCTCGACACTGTCGCAAGATAATTGGGAGCTACCAAGGCATCAAGGGTCGGATTAGCGCAATTGGTTAGATCTGCGCTAATTCTTCGATTCGAGAATCAAGCCCGGTGTTGCCCATCAGGTTTCGTGCGAGGTTGCATGCTCAACAAGTGTCTCTCCAATCAAAGCTAGTTGTGTAGTTTGCGATCTGACTTCAAATCCGATTGTGCCTTAGCGAAAGGACATTTCGCCTGCAACAGCCGAAACGCGGTAATTCAAGCCTCGAAACGATGCGAGTGTAATTAGGAAGACGTCATTTTTTGATGACGCGCTCAGATGCACGACTGATCCCTTTGGGTTGCTCGCTCCGCCGCATTGCTGTCGGTGGGTTGCATGAAAAACAATCGGCGCGTAAAGGTGAAGGAGGAGCCAACACTAAGAGTGTTTTACGAATCCAAATTTCCAATGCAAATTTGAACTGGTGACCGTCTTGATCGCTAGAATTGGATTCCTGAAGATTGCATTGGTATCTATGCTCGTGGCTGCGCCATGTTTAGCTGAGGCGCAAGTGTACCAGGTCGGGCCCGATTCATCGGGGACCGCCGCCCAGTCGAATCAGCAACAACCTTCAGATCAATCGTTGGGATGGGGGTCCAATATCCAAAATGCGCGCCTTGCGCGAGCAGCGCAACTGGCCTTGCAGCATGGGGACCGCGCCCTTGCGCTTGATTACGCGCGCCGTGCCGCACAAGCGGCTCCGAACGATCCGCAGTTGTGGCTGCTGCTGGGCTATGCGGCGCGATTGAATTCGAGGTTTCAGGAGTCTGTGGATTCTTACAGCCGTGCCTTGCGCATTAGCCCGTCCTCTCTGGAGAGCCAGTCCGGTTTGGCACAGACATACAGCATGATGGGCCGAAACGAAGATGCAGAGCGTCTGCTCAGACAGGTCGTGGCGTCCGATCCAAGGCGCAAAGACGATGTTCAATTGCTGGGCGACATCTATATGAGAGCGGCAAATTACGCCGAAGCGCTAGATTGGTTGAATCGAGCAGAGCGGATTCAACCTGGCGCGCGGTCGGAACTGCTGCTGGCCATCGCGTACCAACGCCTGAACCAGATGGATCGAGCAAATCACTACCTGGAGTTGGCCAAACGACGCGACCCGAACAACCCAGAGGTCGAACGGTCGATGGCGGGGTACTTCCGCGAGGCCGGCAATTACTCCGAAGCGATCGCAGCGCTCAAGTCAATTCACAATCCGAAGGCAGATGTTATGGCAGAGCTCGCATACACTTATCAGCTGGATGGCAAGCTGGATGCGTCAGCGGGGCTTTACACTCAGGCTGCGAATGCTGTTCCGAAGGATTCAACTTTGCAATTGTCCGCGGCCCAGGCCGAGCTTGCCGACGGGTCGATTGAGAGGGCAGATACCTTTCTCAAGCGCGCCGCGGCGCTTGACGCGAATCATTATCGGCTGCATGCGATTCGGGGGGAGATTGCGAAGATCCAGGAGCGAGACCAGGATGCAGTCCGCGAATATAGCGCCGCTGTCGCCAACCTCCCCGCAAATCCACCCGAGGGCCCGCTGTATGGCATCCAGTTGCACATGGATCTTGCGGACCTCAATAAGGACCTTGGCGACGAGGATGCTGTTCACCATCAGCTTGAGATAGCTCATAGCCAGATTAATGCGCTTGTGGATAAAGCGGCAGCGACGGGACCATTTCTGCGCTTGAGGGCCCTGATCAAAATGAACGAAGGAGACTTCGATGGCGCTCTAGCCGACATCAAGGCGGCGCTTGCAATCAACCCGCGCGATCGTGATAACTTGCAGCTCAGCGGCGATGTGCTGATGAAGCTTGGCTGCACCGAAGATGCTATATCGGTGTATAAACAGATTCTCTCGATGGACGAGAACAACCGGTTTGCACTCACATCCCTCGGGTACGCTTCACGCGCCGCAGGGCGAGACCAGGATGCGGAAAACTATTTTCTGCGGCTGGCGCAGGCGGATACCTCGCTATATATCCCTTACCTGGCGCTCGGAGATCTTTACACCGCGCGCCGGGAGTTCGCCAAGGCTGATGCGTCTTATAGCAGGGCCTTCGCACTCGCTCCGGGAAAGCCTCTTATTCTGGCCGGCGGAATGAACGCGGCAATCGAAGCTCATAACCTGGATCTCGCCGGGATCTGGCTTGGCCGCGTACCCGAGGGAATGAAGCAGGAGCCGCAGATCCTTCGCGAGACAGAGAGGTATCTGAGTTTCAAGGGCGCATACCAGGAATCCGCGGACATTGGCGAGGAGGCAATCAAGGTGCTCCCCAGAGATAGAGATGTGGTTGTCTATCTCGGTTACGATCTGCTGCATCAGGGAAAGTATGACGAGTTGCTGCGCCTGACATCGAAGTATCTCAACGTCTTTCCAAAGGAGCCGGATATTCCATTGCTCCAAGGCTACGTGCATAAGCACCAGGGGCTCAGCGAAGCGGCCGAGCAAGACTTTACCGAGGCGCTTAATCGGGACCCGGAGGTAGTTACGGCTTACGTGAATCGCGGATACATGTTGAACGATCTTCATCAGGCCCAGCCGGCCGCCGAGGATTTTGAAGCGGCGTTGAAGAGGGAGCCGAACAACGGCGAGGCTCATCTTGGACTGGCCTACGCGAGCCTGGACCTGCATAAACCACAGGCTGCGCTGCGGCAGGCGGAGCTCGCAGAGAAGGCGCTGGGAGATTCAAGAGACGTCCACGTCATTCGTGCCACAGCGTATGGCCGGCAGGACATGCTGATGAAATCCGCCGTTGAGTACAGGGCGGCCTTGAGGTTCACTCCCGACGATGGCGCGTTGCATCTAGGCCTTGGCAACGCGCTTTTTGCAGAGCGGCGCTACCACGACGCGATTGACGAACTGCAAATCGCGGCAAAAGATGCTACGAACAATGCGGATGTGTATGCACTGCTTGCACGCTCGTATGCGTATCTGCAAGACAAAGATCAAACAATGCGGGACGTCCAGCTCGCAGAGCAAAATGCGCAATCGGTGCCCGCTGCGCCGCATGGTTCGATGTCGGAACAAAGCGAGATCTATGTTTCTACAGGAGAGGCTCTCAGCACGCTCGGAGACCACGATGCGGCCATGGAGCGATTCAGAAAGGCGTTGTCAGTCACTGACAGTGACCGAGTTGGCGTTCGACTGGCCATCGCTGAGCTAATGGCGACGCAGGGCCACTCGGAAGATGCGGAAAGGCAGATTGCGCTGGCGCAGATGGAGGGCGCAGCCGGTGAGGCGGCGCCACCAACTGGCGGTCAGTACATCGCTGCGGCGGATGTCTTCCGGTCGATGCATGACTACCCTCTCTCCCAGACGTATCTTCAGCGTGCCAAGGCAGCGGGTGCTCCAGATGCAGAGGTGAGGATTGGCTTGGCCAACAACTATCTCGCATTGGGCGATACAGCCAGGGCACAAGCGGAACTTGCCGCAGTCAGCGCCGCCGCGGTCGCGGAGCCAGACTACCAGTATCTGATGGCCCAAGCTAACGTCTATCGCCAGCAACACCACGATGCTCAGGCATTGACTTCGTTTGCGCAGGCGTCCAATGCCGGAGGCGAAGATCAAACGGCCGAACTGGCTTCGTTGCAGGCGGGAGCAAACGAAGGCTTGAGGATCACGCCGGTGCTCAGCGTGCTCTCGAATTTTTCAGTGGAGCCCGTCTTCGAAGATTCGACTGTCTACGTACTGGATTCCAAGCTGGACGCCGCGTTCCCAGTGCCAAGCTCCGATACTTCTCTCCTACCTCCACCGCGTTCGTCGATTGAGACGCAGTGGACCGACGCCTATCATCTGCACCTCGGTCATCTTCCCACCACTAGCGGCTTTTTTCAACTGCGCAATGCGCGCGGGCAAATCTCCGTGCCGGCCACAAACTCGATTGTCGGCCGCGATACGACAGATTACGTTTTCAACGTCGGGTTGAATCCAACGATGAACATCGGCGGTAATGTGCTTACATTCAATAGCGGCGTGCAGGCAGCGGTCCGCCGTGACTCTGAGTCTCCGGTGGAAATGAATCAGAATCTGTTTCGCGTGTTTACCTACGTATCGACAAGCTCGTTTTTCAATGCGGTTTCTTTGAACGGGTATGTCATTCGCGAATCGGGACCATTCACGGAAAGCACCCTTCGCTCGCAGGCCCTTACAGGTGCGATTGAATTTCGCGTTGGAACGCCGTGGGGAAAGACAGTTCTGGTCACCGGATGGGGCAGCAACGATCAGCAGTTCTCGCCGGTTCATTATGAAGATTACCTAACTTCTTCCTACGTAGGGCTGGAGCGGCGGCTTGGAACAAAACTGGGCGTGCGAGCTATAGCAGAGGACGTGCGGGCGTGGCGGGTGGTTGGAGCGAACTCGGGAATCGCTCAAAACCTGCGTCCGGCTGGATCGGTTGATTTCGCGCCGAACCATAACTGGGATGTGCGAGTGTCGTCAGCATATTCCAGCACAAGAAGTTTCCACGCTTACGACGCGATCCAGAACGGCTTTTCGATTTCGTACGCCAGGCCAGTCCGGCGAAAATTCGACGACGACTCCGGCGAGGTAGTTTTGCAATATCCAATTCGATTCTCAGCAGGCATGCAACAGGAAACCTTTTTCAATTTCGCGGGTGGTCAAAATCAGCAGCTAAGACCCTATGTAAGCATCAATCTATTTTGAAGGCAAAATGCAATGAAAATCTGTTTGGTTGCAACCTTTCCGCCCAGTGGCCGGCAGTTGAATGAGTATGCATTTCATATCGCGCGGGAACTGCAGCGCGATCCCGGCGTGGAATTGTTTATTCTAGCGGACGAGCTTACGGATTACGACTTCGCTACGGATGAGAGCGGCGAGCCGCTGAAGGCCGACCAACAGTCAGAGCTACCGGGATTCAACGTCATCCGGTGCTGGAAGTTCGGCGGCCTTACAACGCCGGTGCGGCTGCTCAATACAATTCGGCAATTGAAGCCCGACGTCGTGTGGTACAACCTTGTCTTCTCCAGCTTTGCAACGCCTGAGAATCCGATTGCCGCGTTTGCCGGGCTCGCCGCGCCCGCCTTGACGCGAGCCGCAGGCTTCTTCACGCATATTACACTGCACCACATCATTGAGCACGTCGATTTTTCCGCAGCCGGGGTGCGGCGCGAGAAGCTCTTCCGAGTAGGAACTAACCTGGCAACCAAAGCGTTGCTGAGGGCGCATTCAGTGTCCGTTCTGCTTCCCGGTTATCGCCACACCCTGGTCACAAAGTATTCAGCCAGAAACGTGCTTCTGGGGACGCACGGAACGTTTGCCTCTCTTCCGAGCCCTCCGGATTTCAGCAAGCGCGGCAACCCGGATCAACGCATCCTCGCGATCGGACACTGGGGGACTTACAAGCGTCTGGAGACGCTGATGGAGGCCTTTCCAATAGTCCTCGAAAAAGTACCCAATGCCAGGCTGATCGTCGCAGGCGCCAATCATCACACCAAGGCTGGATACTGGGAGTCGATCCGCGATGCGCAGCCTGCCGGAATGCCCATCGAGTTTCGCGGATACGTGCCGGAAGAGGCTATTCCTGAGCTTTTCCAGTCAACGTCCATCGTCGTTTTGCCGTATGACTCGGCGACTGGTTCGAGCGGACCTGCGCATCAGGCGTGCGAGTACGGAGTGCCGATCGTCTGCGCGGACATTGAAGATCTGCGTGGAATGGCGGCGGGTGAGGGCATGGCTGTTCGCTTTCATAGAAAAGGCGACGCCGTCGATCTGGCGGCGCAGCTGATCGCCATTCTGCAGTCGCCCGAGCAACAGCAGCGTATGGCGGAGCACAACTTTATGGCTGGAGTGGAAATGACTATGACGAGCGTCGTGAAAAATTATCTTCGCTGGTTTGGGTTGCACAAATGCAAGAAAGCGATACGTAATGCGGTGACTCTCCGCGGTTCCCAACGGGCATGGCTCCGTGCTTTGCGCGCTCGGGAAGCTACGCCGAACTGGAGTTTGCATGCGGCCTTGTTAACTCAGCGGAAAGAAGGGATGGACGACTACCGCGGCATTGCTCCGGCGGGAAACTATGCTTTCACTGAAGAAGTGGCGGATCTCTTGCCATGGAGTTCGCCGAAAGCAGCGAAGGGCCGTGCAAACAGCGACGAAGATCAGCGGAATCCGATACCGAAAGCTCATCCCTGAGACGCGCATCACTCCACAAGAATTCAGCAGTGTGGGTACGCCGTCGCCAGCAGAAGCAATGCAGATCAGCCACCTTTGACAGATTACTTGTTGATCGTGATGGCGCTGGCTACGTAACGCTTGCCGTCGAAGTCTGCATCGATCACGACGTGATCTCCTGGATGAAGGTTCTGGCTGGCCGGCAGCAGGGAAGAACTAAAGGAAACTTCATAGCCTTTTTCGTCTCTTGGATCGACCAGGGTCAGCATCCCAGCGTGCATGTCGAGGGAGGAGACATCGCCGGTGAACACAAATGCAGACCCAGGCGTGGCCATCACCGAGATTTGGTCCACTACTCCCCCGCCCTGCTTGTCGGACCTGAAAGTGACCGAAATCAGCGCTCCCGGAACGAGGTCGGCAGCCCCGCGTTGGCCAGAAGTGTATGAATCCTGACCCACGCGCGCCACCGGCGTACCTGATCGCAAGATGAGCTTGAGAGGCTCATGAAACAGCACCGAGCTCATCGTCAACTCATTTGTGTTTGAGTTGTAATCTACGACGCGCCCCTGGTACTCGCCCTCCGGCGATTGCGACAGGATGTGGATGCTGAGCGCGTAAACGTCGGTGCCGTCCAGCAGCGTTTGCACTGAAGCGTGGTCCGCGGGACCCAGATCGCGGAGAGGAATGCGCTTTCCGTCGCGATAAATCTGCGAACGCTCATCGAAGAGTATCTTCATTGGGCGCTGACCATAAATCTTCAGCTTCAACTCATCGCGCACTGGATCGATACTGCGAATCTCGCCGCCCAGGATTGTGCTCTTTCCGCGCGGCTGCGCAGGTATAAGGGAAATATCCGCCGAGTTACTTACGGACTTTAATGATGATTGTGTGTCCGCGACTTGCGCCTGCGCGAACTGTATCTGTAAAAATGCGACGCCGGCAAGCACGGCCGCAGGGAGAAGCATTTTCATCGCAACACATCCCTCACGAGCATTCAGTTATTCGATTCGTTAGATGTCAAGCTTCAGGTTACGGTGGCTTTTGTTGAAAAACAAAAACAGCTCTGATGCTGGCAACACTGAGAAGCGGGTCGCATCTAATTTCGTGTGACCGTCTCGGCCACTCTCAAAGTCAAATAGAAAGGCGTAGTGAACGCAATGACGGCGCCTCTAAAAATCATCGCCAGCATTGCTTTGATGGCAATCCCGTTCTCTCAAGCCCGGGCAGGCGATGTGCTTACAATCAAAATTCCGAGGCGCAGTGAACTGACACCCGTGCAAAAGCTCAATCGGGAAGGGGTCGAAGCGGTAAAGAAACTCGATTATGCAAAAGCGGCTTCTCTCTTCTACAAGGCATATCTCTATGATCCTTCCGATCCCTTCACGCTGAACAACTTGGGCTACATCTCAGAGTTGCAGGGCGAATTGGAGCGTGCGCACAAGTTTTATGCGCTCGCGGCAGAGCAGGGCAGCAATGCAAATATCGACAGGAGCAATGCGAAGGCTCTGGAGGGGAAGCCGATGCAAACCGCTTTCGAGAGCCTTCAAGACATTCCGATGCGGGTGAATCGCATGAACATCGATGCCATGGAGCTTCTCGAACAGAGCCGTGGATTTGAAGCAGTTGCTCTCCTTCGCCAAGCCCTAACGCTGGACCCGCAGAATCCTTTCACGCTGAACAATCTGGGAGTTGCTGACGAAACCATCGGAGATTTCGACGACGCCTTGAGGTCTTATGTCGCTGCCGCTCAGTTACACTCCTCGGAACGTGTCGTCATCACCTTAGACGAAGTATGGAAGGGAAAGGCTGTCAGCACGGTGGCTGCAACAGGTGAAAAGCGACTGGAAGAACGCTTGAAGAAGATGAATGGCGGAGAGGAGCACGCTGTCCTGCTCACGTTGCGAGGAGTTTCAGCGACCAATCAGAACAATTGGCTTGCGGCGCGGGAAAACTTTCTTCAGGCTTACTCGCTTGATCCCAAGAGCGCTTTTTCGCTCAACAATCGCGGATTCGTCGCGGAGATGGATGGCGATCTCGAGACGGCGGAATTCTTCTATGAAAAAGCGCGCAAGGCCGGCGATGCGAACGCGCGGGTGGGAATGGCAACCAAGCATGCATCGGAGGGAAAGCGACTTATCGCGGTGGCGACGGAGAGCGACCGCCAAGTGGATGGCGAGCTTGACCGATACAGCCAGGAGCGCCACCGGCAGACAGGTACGGTTGAGTTGACTCCTCGCGGCGTTGCATTAGACAGAGATTCAAGCGCCACGCCAGAAATGCCTTCGTCCCCCGATGTTCTGCCGGTACCGCAGCTGCAATAACTTGAGTGAGAGGATTCAATTGAAATGATGACAGACGTGAAATCGTCGACCCGTCCATCGATGACGCTTCTTTCCCGCATGTTGCTTGCGCCGCGCAAAAACGACACGGCATCGTTGCCGAGTTCGGAGGAGTTAAAGTCGAAGCTTTGCAAAATCAGCCGCGAGAAGTTCGATGGTTTAGTGACCCTAGCCAACTCGAACCATGTGATTGTCCGCGGGCTTGAGTTTTTCGTTGATGTAATGCGCGGGGTGAAAGACGATATGCGCGTCGAATGGGCCCAAGTCGCCCTCGATGCGGAGAAGACCCGCATCAGGACGGCACTCGGTTTCCTGCAGGAGATCTGCACAGCATTTGAACTTGAGCATTATGACATCACGGTGATCAAATCGCTCGATCACTGGCCGGATCTTGGCAGCGATCTTGACTTGTATACAAATGCGAAACCGGATGAGGTCGCCAAACTCATGGAGAGACGCTTCCGCGCACAAGTTGCTGCGCGAAGCTGGGGTGACCGTCTTGCGTGCAAGTGGAACTTCATCATTCCGGGACTGCCTGAGGCCGTGGAGGTTCACATAGGCCGCCTGGGACAAACCGGAGAGCAGATGGCAATTGCCTCACGGCTCGCGGCACGCTCCCGGCGAGTTCTGATCGGCAACCAGGAGTTTCGAGTTCCTTCAGCTTCAGACCGGTTGATGATTTCTACCTTGCAGCGCATGTACCGACATTTCTATTTCCGGTTATGCGACATTGTCGACACCGCGGAACTCTGGAATTCCGGGTCAATCGACTTTAGAGATCTCTGCTCTGCAGCGACGCAGGCCGGTATCTGGGAAGGCGTCGCGACATATCTCATAATTGTCTCGGACTACGTGAGGAAGTTCAGCGGATCAGGGTTTGACTTGCCGAATTTCGTACTCTCCACGGCGCGCTTCGGGGGCGATCAGGTTTACTACGGCAAGGAGTTTCTGCGCGTTCCCATCCTGCCGCAATCGGCGAAGCTATATGGATCACAGCTTGCAGGCCTTTTGCGCAAGCGAGAACTACAAAACGGAGCACGGCTTAGTTTGCTGCCATGGCTTGCCACCGCGGCTCTGGTCGGGCAAAAAATAACGGGAAGTGATAAGGGCATTTGGTAAGGCATGAGTTTTCGACTCGGGCTTTGGGGAAGTTGGAGCCGGAGAATGTAATGGCTTTCGTTGCCAGTTAATCAGTAGTCAACCAAGAGAGGAGATGCCGGCATTCCGCATCCGGCAACAATCTATGCGCAACCTTGTATCGACAACTTCCAATCCGATTTCAGGTAGTTCCATCTCCGCCAAAGGCTCAAGCCGCTTGATGCAGGAAGCAAGCGCATCCACGTGGCCAACAAGGGGTCCGAGCTTGCATGCCGGTTATTCCCCAGTTAGCCTGTCGCCGCTTGCGACCACTTCGCGGCCGATACTCTCGGCAGATCCACTTGCATTCCAGGGTGACCCGAAATCCAGCGCCATCTCATTCGTTATCCATCTTACTGCGATCACTCTTATCCTGGCTCTAGCCTTTGAGGCGCACAGCACGATCGCCACGCAGCCGATCCTGGTTCTAACGCCGGTGGATTTCAAGCTCACCGCCCCTCCGCCGATCACCATGCCGGTGGCAAAGGCGCAGGGAGGAGGCGGCGGTGGTGGCGCGCATGAGGTTGTGGAGCGCACCAGAGGACATGTGCCTACGATGGTGGCGAAAGCAGTGATCACGCCTCCACAAATCATCAGGATCGATCGGCCCAAGCTAGAGGTCGCTCCGACTGAAGTTGTTAAGATGCCAGACAATCCCCCGATGCCGACTCTCGGCATGTCGCAGTCGCCGCAGATCACTCTGGCCTCGCAGGGGAGGGGTGGCGGTTCGGGATTTGGTCAAGGCATGGGCGGCGGTATCGGTGCCGGTCGCGGCGTCGGCGCAGGCCCGGGCAGCGGCAGCGGTTATGGCGGCGGCCTGATGAGCGTGGGCGGAGGCGTGAGTGCTCCGCAACTCATCCACTCGGTTGAGCCGGAGTTCACGGAAGACGCCAGGCGCGCAAATTATCAGGGCAGTGTTTCGATCAAACTCATTGTCGATTCCCAGGGAAATCCGCAAGACGTCAGGTTGGAGAGCCATTTGGGCATGGGGTTGGACGAGAAGGCCATTGAGGCTGTGAGGCAGTACAGGTTCAGGCCGGCCATGTACCAGGGGCATCCCGTATCCGTACAGATCGTGGTTGACGTAGACTTCCGGTTGCATTGATCGAGACGTACTGCGATGACCAGGAGGAGCCGTCCAGCGGCTCCTCCTTTTTGCGCAGAAGCGAAACCAACGTGTAGCGGGGCAGCCCTCTTGCCGTTGATCTCATTCGGACCGGGGTTGACTCCTCGTGAGTGGGATGCACGCAAAGTGCGCAATGGGCCGGTGCTGCTCGCATCACTGTTGACCGCGACGTTCGGATAAATGTCGGAACTCCGACTTGATCGATTATGGCGGATCGACGATAGCCGCTCGACGATGTCGCAAGTCAGATTGGCGCAGACGTGAACCTAAATTAAAAGCAATGGCAAGCGCACCAAGGAGTTCGCTCTTGGCGGCTGGACGAACCGGATGACTTGCCCGATGGAAGGATAGAAACACGCGGTGCCCTTGCGACCAAAGGGCCCTAACGTGCGTCCGCTGGATAACCGCTGGCGAGGTTTGATTGGCCGTCATCCGACGGCTTTCCCTTTTCCTGCGCCGTCTGCGTCTGTTGCGATGCGCCCTTCTTGACGAAATAGCCTTTGCGCGTTCTCACAATAAGTTTGCCGTGCTTCGGCGCGCTCGCTTCAACGCGAACAACCCGATAGCCCTGCAGGTCAAGGGGCTGAGTCGAGTGGTAGCCGACGATGTATTGATCCCGGATATCGTGCGCGACCTCCGATGCGATGCTGTCCACATCTTGTAAAGAGTGCGGGAAATAAGCGATACCGCCCGTTTCTCTCGACAGCGTCTCCAAAGCGGTCCTGGCTCGCTCAGATTCGTCCTTGCCGGTGTCGAACAGAAGTCCAATGGTATAGATAACTGGACCGCCCAGCCCCTGCACGCGGCGCACGGCCTGCTCCAGGTCCAGTCTCGATGCGTTGTCCGCTCCGTCAGTTATGACCAGCAGCACCTGCCTGGGCTGTTTTGCATGGTTGGCTAACTCGTTTGCCGAAGCGGCTACCGCATCGTAGAGCGCCGTGGTTCCCTTGGAATCGAAGTGCGAGAGCGCCCGATTCAGCGCGCCGATGTCGGACGTAAAACCCTGGTCAAGGAACGCTCGATCTGAGAAATTAACAACGAATGCGGCGTCCTGCGGGTTGGATGCCCTGATCAGGTTCAAGGCGGCAGCGTTGACCGCCTCACGCTTATCCCGCATTGACCCTGAATTATCGACCAGGATGCCCAGAGACACGGGAAGGTCCTGATGCAAAAACGAACTGGTTTTCTGGGGCCTTCCGTCCTCCCACACACGGAAGTCCGCGCGATTCAAATCCATGACAGGGCGGCCTTTTTCATCGACGACTGCACAATTCAACAGCACCTCGTCAACGTCTGTGTGCATGGTGTAGATACCGTCTTGCCGTTTCTGGATCTCGCCAGGCTTCCCCTCGCCGAGGGCCGGTGCAGCGCTCACAGGCGCGATATCTTCAGGATCAGGTGAAGGAATCGGGTCGCGATCAATATCCAGGCGCCTTTGAGCCTCAGGTTGCGTGGGATCGTGCATCGTGACAGGCATTGTAGATTGGGCCGGTGCCGGCGGCGCAGTTTGGCTCTGGGAGTAGACGTTCGACCCTGCGCAGCCAAACAGCACCAAAGCCGCAAATTGAGCGGACCGGACGACGCGGAACCTAAACAGGGCAGTTGAAGGCATGGGGAAATGGCGCGAATCACATGTTTCTTGCAGAACTTCAATTCATTATGATGCAAGTCCTAGCCGAAATGGCCGCTACGATTTGCTTCCGAGGTCAAATTGTTCCAAGCAGTTGTGTCTGGCGTTGCGGGAACCTGGAAAGACCGGACGGACAATGTGAAATTCATTGCCTGCAATCTAAGCGGCCACGTACGCACATCGCGGAAGTAGCAACGGCGATTGCAAATGGCGATCTTTCGCGCAAGATTACGGTCGAGGTGAAGGACGAGATTCTCGAATTGAAAGACACCATCAGCACGATGATAGACCAGCCTCCACGCCTTCGCCGCTGAAGTGACACGTGTGGCCCGCGAAGTCGGCGGGGACGGAAAGCTCGGCGACCAGGCCGTTGTGCCGGAAGTAGCCGGCACATGGAAGGACCTTACGGACAACGTCAACGTGATGGCTGCAAACCTTACTGAACAGGTCCGCGGCATCCACCGCCACGCGCAGAATTGATTCGAACTTACGCCATCCAGGTTCAGTTTCGCTCTTCGAATGCGCACAGCGTATTCTTTGCTGTAAATGCGCCTGGACCTCTCCAATCTGGCAGAGGTTCAGGCGCATTCGAATTTTTTTGCTTGGCTGTTATTCAACTATGAGCGTGAATGTTTGAGTTACGGTCTGTGCCCCATAGGTAGCGGTCACAGTCACTGTGCTTGACGTGGATTTGGTAGTGGTTGACGAGTTGGAGTTGCAGGCAGAGAGCAGACCCAGCCCAGCGCCGCTGACGATCAACAGAAGCAGCAGTTGCAGGCGGTTGCGCTTCTTGAAGCCCAGCAGGCAGAGCGCGACTGCCAGGGTCGCTGTCGGAAGAATCGGCCGAGATCCGTTGTGCGTCGCAGTCGCTGTCGAAGTGGGTGTGACCGAGAGCGTTGTGACCGCGGACTGGCCGGCCAAAACGGTTAAGGGGTCGGGATTGAAAGAGCAGTTATATCCGGAGGGCAGACCGCTGCAGGCGAACGAGACCGTGCCGGCAAACGAGTTCACCGAGTTGAGGGTTATCTGCGTGACTCCGACCGTTCCCGCCTGGACGGTCAGGCTCGGCAGCGAGAGGTTGAAGGTGAACGTTGGCAACGTGCCGGTGGCGTTGACGATAAAGCTTTGCGCCACCGCCGGGGCCGCGGCGAAAGTCGCGTTGTCGCCGGGCTGCGTAGCGACGATGGTGCAGGTGCCGGCGGTGACAAACGTGGCCGTGGTGCCGGCAACCGTGCAAACCGCAGTGGTGGATGAGGTGAAGGCGACCGTAAAGCC
>Ga0302319_10009123_pt1 | contig 19158 bp, 14 predicted proteins | sample Bog_T0_2_FD_203319 | JGI IMG/M metagenome (GOLD analysis project Ga0302319, IMG submission 203319) | Peat permafrost microbial communities from Stordalen Mire near Abisko, Sweden - Bog_T0_2 | ecosystem: Environmental > Terrestrial > Soil > Wetlands > Peat | place: Sweden: Abisko, Stordalen Mire... | reverse complement strand
GGCGGGCGGGCCGTGCCTCGCGACGCTGCTGAATAATACGCCGCGGTTGATTCGCCGCCGCAGCGTGATTTTGCTGGTGAGCGATTTGCTCGATCCGGCGGAGGAGGTGCAGGACCAGCTCAAGCAGCTTCATTTCCTCGGGCATGAGGTGATCGTCTTCCAGGTGCTGGACCGCGATGAGCTCGAGTTTCCCTTCGAGAAGGACCGCATCTTCGAGGACCTCGAGAGCGGCGTGCGGCGGCGCATCCGGCCCGAGCAGGTGCGGCAGCAATATCTCGAGCGCTTCAACGCGTTTCAGGACACGTATCGGAATCTCTTCCGCGCGCTGGAGATTCATCATCTCGTGCTGCCTTCGGATGAAGATCCGGGCCGCGCGCTGGCCTTTTTCCTCTCGCAACGGCAGGCGTTTGCTTGATGACGCTCGCGTCGTGCCATGATCAACTTTCTCAATCCATGGTTCCTGCTGGGACTGGTCGCGGTGGGCGCGCCGGTGTGGCTGCACTTGCGGCGCAAGGACCGAGAGAAAGTCGTGCCGTTCACCGGGCTGCGCTTTTTGGAAGATCAGCCGATGGCGAAGGCGCCGCCGCTGACGTTGAAGAACATCGTGCTGTTTCTGCTGCGCGTGCTGGCGCTGGCGTTGCTGGTCGCGGCGTTTGCGCGACCGTATTTCGAGACGGCGAGCCTGGCGGCGACGAGCAGCCGCGTCTTCGTCATCGACAACACGCTGAGCCGGCAGGCGGAGAACGGGCTCGAGCACGACAAGCAGTATGTGCTCGACCAGATCGCGGGAGCCGGCGCGCATGAGCAGATCGGCGTGGTCGTGCTCGGCAGTCAGCCGCGCGTGGTGGTGAACTTCGGCGACAGCCCGCAACAGGCGCGCGAAAAGGTGCAGGCTGTGCAGCCGACGACGGAACGCGGGACGATTCTCTCCGCCGTGCGGCAGGCCGACTTTCTGTTGAAGCAATCGATCGGCGAGACGAAGCGGATCATCGTGCTGTCCGACTTCCAGAAAAACCAGTGGACCGAGGACGCGAACGCGCCGCCGTTTCTCGCGCCCGGTGAGGTTAAGCTGCCCTCGCTGCCAATAGCGGCGGCGCGGTCGAATTTCTACGTGGCCGAGCCGCGCGTGCAGCGTGTCTTCATCGGCGAGGGTGCGCTGATTCAATTCACCGCGGTGATCGGCCGCACCGGCGATATTAATAAGGCGGTCGTGTCGCTGACCTCGAATGGGCGCGAGATTTTGCACCGGCCCATCGGGCTCGACGCGAAGACGGACAAGATCAGCGTGATCACACAGTGGGAGGCCGATCCCGCCGCGTGGATGCAAGGCTCGCTGAGCGTCACGGCGGACGGCGACACGCTGCCGCAGGACAACGCCTGCTACTTCACCGTGCCGCCGATCACGGAGGGCCGTGTGGCGCTGCTGAGCGACAGCGTGTATTTGCAGACGGCGCTGTCGGGGCCGGTCGCGCATGGGCACTGGAAGGTGGAAACGCTCAACCCAACGAAGCTGGTCGATGCGAACATCGCCTCGCCCGACACGTTCGCGGACATCCTTATGGTCGACGGCGATTATCTGCAATCGGCGCAGGCGCGCATGCTGGTGGACCGCTATTTCACGGCGGGCCGCGGCGTGTTCATCATGGCCGGGCGGTTGCCGACGCTGTTGACCGGTTTCCTCGAGAAGCTCGGGTTCGATCCGCTGCCGCAACTGGCCGCGCCGGGAACGGGAACGCTTTCGCCCATCCGCTATTTCTCGCCCGACTCCCCGGTGTTCAAGCCGTTCCTCGTGCCCGATTTTTGCAGCCTGGTCGACGTGCGCGTGGGCGAGCCGGTGCATCTCTCCGCGCGCGAGGCGAAGCCGATCCTGTTCGGGCAGCACGGCGACGCGCTGCTCTTCGACGGCACGAAAGACAATGGCCGGTTCCTGCTCACGACGTTTGGCTTCGACCGGAAGCAAACCGACTGGGTGGTGCACCCGAGCTTCGTGCCGTTCCTTGATTCCGCGCTGCAATATCTGCGGCCGCAGGCGCCGCTCAACGCCACGCTCGAGCCGGGCGAAATCTGGCTCGTACAGATTCCGCCGGAGCTGAGTGTCAAGACGGTCGTGCTTTCGCGTGACGGCCAGGAAATCTCGCGCGCCGCGGTGAACGCGGACCATCGCGCGCTGGTGCGCGTGCCGGATCAGCCCGGGATTTACGGGCTGGCCTACGACCAGGCACCGCAGGTGCGGCAGATGCTCGCGGTGAATCCGTCCGAGCGCGAGTCAGAACTGACTTACTTCACGAGCGAGCCGGACATCCTCAAGGCGTGGACGCAGAGCGACACGAAGAAGCCAGCCACGCAGGCTGGGCTGGCGATCCCGGCGTCGCTGATGGCCGCGTCGAACTCGAACATCTGGTGGGGGCTGGTTCTGACTGGTGTTGCCGCCCTGCTTTTTGAGATGATCGTTTTGTACTGGCGAGGTCACGCATGAGTACCAATCCAAGCGCCCTCATTCAGCAGAAAATCGACGCCGTGGACCGCCATTGGCGCTGGGTGAAGTTCTGGGAATATTTCTTCACGGCCGGTTCGGGCTTCGTGCTGGTGTGGCTCGCGCTGGAGTTGTGTGCGTGGCGCGGTGTTCTCACGACGCCGTGGATTTTCATCACCTTCATCGGTCTCTACGGCATCGGTGCGCTGCTGGCGTTCATGGGCATCGCGGTGTACGTCACGGCGAGCGAGCCGCGGCGCGCGTGGCTGGTCGAGCGGCTCGAGCACGGCTGCCCGGGGCTGCTCGACCGGCTCAACACGCTTGTCTATCTCGAGCGGCTGCGGCGGCCGTATCCCTTCGCGCTGCGCAAGCAGATCGAGTTGCAGGCGGCGAAGGTTTTCGAGCGGGAGAAGATCGCAACGAAGATTTCCTCGGAGCGGGCGTGGCAGCTCTTCGGCTTGTTCGCTGTGCTGCTCATTGGCGCGATTGCTTTCAATCACTACCAGCATCCCTTCGCGCGATTGCTTCATCCGGCGCAGGCGCCTGCGGCGAATACGGCGAAGAACGACGCGCCATTCGAGCTCGTGCCGGGTGACGTCAACGAGACGACAAAGCCGCAGAAGCCGTGGGGTGAGGTGCGCATTGTCACGCCGGGCCACGACGTGAAGCTGTCGAAGATCGACGTGCTGCCGCTGCAGATCGAGATGGCGGCGAGCCGCCAGTTGCAGAACCCGGCGTGGATCACCTCGATCAACGGCGGCCCGGAAGAGCGCCACGAGTTGCCGCCGCCGACCGAGCAACAGTACGCGGTCTACCAGCCGATGATCTACCTCGACCAGCTCAAGGTCAGCGAGTGGGACGTGATCAGTTATTACGCGAAGGTGGAAACGCCCGCGCCGGCGGAGTACGCATCGCAGATTTTCTTCATCGAGATTCGCCCGTTCCGCGAAGACATCCTCAAGAAGGCGGGCGCGGCCGGCAAGGGCAACCACGGGCGCGAACTGCTCGACCAGATCGGCGAGCTGATCACCAAGCAGACGAATGTCTTGCAGCAAACGCACCTCTATCAGCAGACGGAATACGCGACCGACGACATGCGCAAGCAGGACAAGAAGAAGCTCGTCGACGCGGAGGGTGGGCTTTCCGACGCGAGCAATCATCTTTACGGCCAAATCGTCGCGGATAACGAGAACGCTCCGATCGGCGAAATTCTCGATCATCTCGCCGGCGCGCAGCAGCAGATGGACAAGGCGGTCGACAACCTCGGCGAGGACGTCATCCCGCTGGCGAAGCAGAACGAGCAGAGCGCGCTGGCCGAACTCGTGGCCACGCGCAAGGCGTTCTACAAGGTGCTTTCAGATCATCCGGGGGCGTTTGGTGCGGGCGGTGACGCGCAAAGTGGCACGGCGCCAGAGGGCAAGGATGGCCGGAATCCTTCGTCGAGCGAATCGCTGAAGTCGCTCTCGCAGGTCACGGAAATGCGCGACCACGACCAGGCGGCGCTGGATCGATTGAAGGAACTGGCGCAGCAGCAGCAGAATTTGGCGAACACGGCATCGGCGAACGAGTCAACCACGAGCACTGCCGCCGGCACGGCGACGGCGAAGACGGAGACGGACCTGAAAAGCGCCGTCGAGAAGCTGATGCAGGACAACCCCGATCTCTTCCGCGACGTTGACACGGAAAAGGCGAGCCTGCAGAGCGACATGCAGCAGGCGATCGACAACCTGAGCTCGGGCGACAACAGCGAGGGCAGCCATTATCTCACGCACGCCGCGGCGGACATGGGCGACCTGCAAAAAGCGGTGCAACGCAATCGCCAACTGCAGCAAACGGCCGAGGCGTACAAGCTCAAGAAGATCATCGACCAGAACGTTCAGCAGCTTGGGCAGGAAAAGAACAAGGGCGGCTTGCTCACGCCGCAGGAAATCAAGGACCTCGTCAACTCCGCGACGCGCTCGACCGGCACGCTCAAGGACATTGCGGATCAACCGGGCGGCGGCGGATTCGGGCCGGACTTGAAGCAATCGCTTTCGCAGGAAAACCAATCCGCGTTGCAGCAGTCGCTGGATAAGCTCGGGCAGGCGACGCCGGGCGGAGAGAGCCAGGGCGCGGCAGGCGACGCGCAGGGCAAGCTCGCGCAGGTGAGCCAGGCGTTCGACAAAAGCCGGCCGGACCCGAGCAAAGGCACGAGCCCGGGGCAGCAAGGCGGCCAGGGCGATGGGTCGAGCAACGGCACCGCGCTCAGCCAGGCGATGCAGGAATTGCAGGGAATGATCCTGGCGCAGCAGGAGAAGAATCCGCCGTCGCAGGACGCGCAGAACAAAGAGCAGAGCCAGATTCTCGACGATCTCGACGACGCGCTTTCGAAGGACAAATCGCCCGAGGCGCAGTCGCTGGTGGCGCAGGTCGAGGACATGAAGAACAAAAAGCAGCCGGACAAGCCGTTTCCCGCCGACCAGTTGAAGAAGCTGCTCGATCAAATCCAACTCGCCAGCGCCGAGGCCAACGACCCGGACAAGAACAAGCCGGACAAGGCCCCGATCACCGTGATCGATTCTTCGAAATTCCCCGAAAGTTATCGCGACCGCATCCGCGCGTACTACGAGCAGCTTTCCAATCATTCGCAATGAACCGGCCTGCGCGCACCTGAGGCTTTCGTTCGTCGTTCTTCCCCGCATGCCGGTCAACCTGTCATTCGCCTTCGATGCGGCCTGGATCCTTGCGCCGGGCGCGTTGGTGATTCTCGTCCTGCTTGCACTGACGGCACGGAAACTCGCGCAGCGCGGTTTGCCGTGGGCGGAGATCGCGGCGGTACTGGTGCTACGCGGAATCGCGCTGGCGGAATTGCTCTTCTTGGCCGCGCGGCCGGTCACGGTGCAGCACTCAGAAAAGCATTCCGAACCCTACGTGGCGGTGGTGGTCGATCGCAGCATGAGCATGTCGCTGACTGAGCGCGGGCAGACGCGCTACTATCGCGCGGTCGATTACCTTGGCACGAAGCTCGCGCCGTCGCTCCAGCGGCAGGGCTGGAAAATCCGGCCGTGGCTTTTCGCCGAGTCGGCAAAGCCGGCGACGGCGGACGACCTCAACACCGCGTTGGCCGATGGCAAGCGCACAAATCTTGCCGGCGCGCTTTTCCAGGCCGCGACGGCCGAGGTCGAGGCGCCGGTGGCCGTGATTGCATTGACCGATGGCGAGGCCAATGACAACACGGAAAACACGAAGGCGGTTTCCGCGCTGCTGGATCGTAACGTGCCGGTCTACGGCATCGGCTTCGGCTCCGATTCCGGCCCGCCGTCGATCGCGCTGGAAAAAGTCACCGCACCGTCGGTCGTGCCGGCCAAGCAGCAGTTTCGCGTCGAGGCCGATTTGTCGCTGATCGGCTCGGTCGACGTGCCGGCGTTCGAGTTGATGCTCCTGCGCGATGGCCAGCTCGCGCAGACAAAAACGGTGCAGGCCTTCAACGGCTCGCGTTCGTGGTCTGAGGTGTTTCCTGTCTCTGAGGACAGCGAGGGCCGGCACAACTACACCGTGCAGCTCATGCCGCCGAACATCGAAGGTCTCATCGTCGGCCAGAAAAACGGCACGTCGCAGGTGAATATTTCCAATGAGAAGGACCTGCGCATTCTCTTCGTACAGGGCACCCTGACGTGGGACTACAAATTTATCCTGCGCGCGCTGCGCGGTGACCCGGCTATTCGCGTCACGGGACTGAGCCGCACGTCGGATCATTCTACTTACCGGCAAAACGTGGAGAAGGCGGGCGAACTGATAGACGGCTTCCCCTCGAGCCTCGAGCAACTGGCACCGTACCAGGCAGTCGTGATTTCCAACCTGAAGGCGCGCGACCTCACACCTGCGCAGCAGGAAATGCTCACGCGTTATTGCGGCGAGCTGGGCGGCGGACTGCTGCTGCTCGGCGGCGCGGGGACGTTCGACGATTCGTGGCAGGGCACGGCGCTGGAGAAATTGCTGCCGGTCACGTTCGACAGCAATCCAGGGCTGACCGGTGTGGACGAGCCGTTTCATCTCAAGCTCACTGACGACGCGCTGCGCAACCCGATCTTCCAGATCACCGACGACGCCAGCAACGCGGCGGCGTGGGACTCGCTGCCGGCCTTCACGCAGTACGGGCGCGTGGCGAACGCGAAGCCGGGCGCGGTGATCTGGGCCGAGCACGAGACCGATGTGGGCCCGTCGGGCAAGCGCATCCTGATGGCGTCGCAAAATTTCGGCGCGGGCCGCACAGCGGTGATCTGCGTGCAGAATTTCTGGCGCTGGCGGCTCGCCAAGGAAGGCAACCCCGATAATTTCGACCGCTTCTGGCGGCAGTTCGTGCGCTGGCTGGGAGCGGCAGGCAAGCAATCGGTGCTGATCGATTTCGCGAACCAGGAACTGACGCCGCCGACCGACCTACACATTTTGCTCGAGCGCCAGATGAATCCCAACGATGCAGCCGCGCAGGACAACTCCGGTGCGAAGCTGGCCAGCATGTTCACGGTGAGCGTGACCGGGCCGGACCAAAAGGAGATCGCGCACAACACGCTGGAGCTGCCGCCGAACCAATCGGTGCCGATGAACGTGCATGCCGAGAAGGAAGGCCTTTACTCGATTGTGATCCGCGACAGCGCGCAGCGTGAAGTGGCCGAGCGCAACCTGCAACTGGCGGACAATCGCATCGAGCTCGAGCACACCGGGCGCGACATGGAGAACCTGAAACAGTGGGCGTCGCTCACGGGCGGCCAGGCACTGACCGAAGAGGATGCCGCGGACACCGACGCGCTCTCGTTCAGTATCCAGAAAGCGATGCAACTGGCGGAGAAAAGCAACGGCACGCGCACGCCGTGGGGGCTGAACGGGTGGCTGCTGCTGCTGCTGTTGGTTTGCCTGGCTGGGGAATGGATGTTGAGAAAGCGATGGAATCTCGTATGATCACTTTCATGCGCATCCGGCATCTGCTTTTGCTCGGGGCGCTCGCTTTTTCGCTTTTGCCGCTGCGCGCGCAGGATGTTCCGGTGGACAAGAACACGACGTTCTTCGTGGGCCGTCTCAAGTACAGCCAGAACGACGGCAGCGATTGCGGCGGCGTGGCGGAGGAGTTGGGCCATCTGCTGGGCAAGGCCTCGACCATCGAGGTGCAGGAGGAAAAGAAAATCCGGCTGGCCGATGACAGCCTGTACGAGACGCCGTTCCTGTTCATGAACGGGCACGATGATTTCGTGCTCTCGGACACGGAGCTGGCGAACCTGCGGAAGTATTTCGTGCACGGCGGATTTTTGCTCGGCTCCGGCTGCTGCAACGCGCCGGGGTTTCCCATCGCGTGGCGGCGCGAGTTCAGCCGCATTTTTCCCGGCAACCCGGTGCGCAAGATTCCGTACGACCATCTTATTTATCGCACCTTCTACAAGATGGACCATTTGCGCGCTCTGGATAAGAACCAGGACATTTACCTCGACGGCCTTTTCTACGGTGACGATTTGGTCGCCGTGATGTGCGAGGACGGGCTGTGCTGCTCGTTCGCGATGGGCAACGAATGCAATGCCGGCCACGGCCTCGCGCCCGATGACGGCCGTCAGATCGCACTCAATATCGCGGTGTACGCGCTGACGCATTGAGCGCAGCGCGATGAAACGCCATCTTCCGATCCTGGGCGCCGTATTGCTCGCGCTCGCGCTTGTGGTGAGCTTCGGCATCGACTTCTCGCAGACGCTCAGGAGCGGCGCGGTCGATTTTCGCAATCGCATCACGGGCGCGCGTTTGCTGGAGCACGGCATCGATCCTTATCACTACATCTGGCATCCCGGCGACCCGGCCGAGTTCTGCGACACGCGAAACAATCCGAGAATGACGGTCAGCAAGACGACCGTTTCTCCAGCAATGCTGGTGCTCTACGCGCCGCTGGCCGCGCTGCCGTACCGCGCCGCGCAGTTCGCCTGGCTTTTCTTGCAGTGGCTGCTGCTGCTCGGGACGGTGTGGCTGTGGCTGCGTGCCGGCATGGCGCGGTTTTCGTTTTGGCTGGCGCTGTTTTTCGTTGTGGCCTTCACGTTCACGCCGGGTTGGCGCAACGAGGCGGAGCGTGGGCAGTGCTACACGCTGCTGGTCTTTCTGCTCGCGTATGTTTTGACGTTCAGGAGCGAGTGTGGGCAAGGCAACGAGTTTCTTGCAGGCGCCGTTGCGGGTGTTTTGGTGACGCTGCGCGCGCCGTACATCGTGCTGCTGCCTTTTCTTGCGTTGCATCGTCCGCGGCAATTGCCGGGCGCGTTGGTGGGCTTGTTGGCGGGCGTAATCGTGCCGACGCTGCTGTTGCCGCACGTTTGGCTCGATTACGCGTCAGCGATGCAGACGAATTCGGATTACTATCGGCATGCGAGTCTTCCCGCACGACCCGCGCAGGCTTTTCCGGACGTCATCGAGGGCACGCCGATGGCCACGATGGCGAGCGTCCCTTATTTTCCCTACGTAGATCTTACGGTCTACGCCGTAGCGCGGCGGCTCGGGTTCGGTGGGGTTCCTGATCTGCCGTGTATACTGATTTTTGGAGGACTCTTTCTCGCGTGGCTTCTGTGTACGCGCGGGCGGCTGATGAGGCTTTTGCTGCCCGGCATGGCGGCGTGGCTCTTTCTCTCTGATTTTGTGCTGCCTACGTCGCGCTGGGGTTATTACGACGTGATGATTCTCAACGTGGTCCTAGCCGAAATCGCAGTGGGGAAGCGAATCCCGTGCGCGGCGTGGCCCGGGCTGCTTGCGATGCCTGTGATGTGGACATTTTCGCTTTTTGAAAAGGTGCCATTTGCACTCGTATACGTGCCGCAGATTCTCTTTCTGGTCAGCGCGGTACTCGCGCTTTTCGCGCCGGATGAGTGTGCGCCGTGCGAGAAAAACGCTGCCGCTTAACTCACACCGAGCGAGCCTTTGATGAGGCCTTCAACGCCGGAGATGCTTTTCGCGAGGTCGGCGGGGAGGGAATGGCGCTGGATAAGAAACTCCGGCGTGTTGTAGCTGACCCAGATTTTCTTTTCGGCGTCTTCCCAAACGAGCACCTTGAGCGGCAGATCGAGCGCGAGGAGCGGACTGGCAACCATCAGCGGCGTACCGGCCTTGGCGTGGCCGAAGATCAGCACGTGCGCCGGTTGCATGTCGAGGCCGGCTGCGATCGCGCCGGCGCGGTGATCGATGTGTGCGAAAAGTTGGAGGCCCTTGCCGGCGATGAAGGTCTTGAGTTTCTCCAGAGTGACTTCGATCGGAAAGGGGCTGGCAATTGAGGCGATTCCGTTCGCGTTGGGCATGAGAAAATGTAGCGGAGTCTTGCAACCACTCAAATCCAGAGCTTTGTGAGCGGCCCGGACGCGCCTTCTACGGGATCGCTGACGGGAAGGGGAAGCTGCGCCATGCACTCGTGCATCCGCGGCGTGGGCGCTTCGCGGCAGATGTCCCAGTCTTGCCCTGGCGGATAAGCGCCAACGACGAGAAAATCGGAGGCGGCCTCGATGAGGCAATGGCCGGTGCCATTGGGCAGCACGGCGACATCGCCGGGATGCACCGTGACCTCGTGGCCATTCGGGCCGCCGAGCATGATGCGTGCAGTGCCTGCGGCGAAGCCAAGGATTTCATGCGCGGTGGAGTGATAGTGATGATAGGAGTAAACGCCATTTCGCCACTCGGGTGGCCAGTTATTCTCGGCGAACATTTTCTCAAGCGCTGTGGCCACGTCGCCTTTGTTCGGGACTGCGTTACGATAAAGCAAAACCGGAAGCCGCGCATTATTCGGCATCCAGCCGTTTTCCTTTAAGAGGAGCACTTCAGGGTTCATGCGGAACGAAACAAGATAGCGCATCTTCGGCGCTCGAGGATTAAGTTTTTCTTTCCGGACAGGTCTCGCCGTCGACCCACGTGCTGCCAATGAGCGTCGCGTGGGGGAAGGCGGGCAGGCCCGTCGCGTTGTGATGGATCATGCCGATGAGCATTTCCAACGCTGCGCTGCCGATGAGGTCGTTGTGCTGGTCCATGCCGGCCCAGTCGGAACGGCGGCGCTCCATCTGGATGAGCGCGATGTCTCGCGGCGCGTGGAGGCCTGCGTCCTCGAGCCAGCGGCGCACGACGTGGTAGAGGGTGAGGATGGCGTCCGGCTTCTCGCGGCGCAGCCAGGCCCGAAACAACGCGGGGGTGTCGCGCACCTCGGGCATAAAGTAAAACGGCCGGGTGCGCTGCGCTTCGGGTCGTTGTTGCTGGGCGATGAGCATGCCGGCGGTGAAGCGGCCGTCGACGAGGCGGTCGATGCGCGTGTCGAGCACGAGCGCGGGGCGGCGGTAGCCGAGTTCGAAGGCTTTCTCCATTGCCTTGAGAGCGAGCATGTGGTGGTCGACGCAGGCAAAGGGCAGGGCGGGATTTTGCGTGCGCACTCCGGTGACGACGCAGGGGACGCTTTTCCACGTCGCGAGAAAACGCGCGGGCAGAAGGTTCTCATTCATCAAGCCGACGATGACAGCGCCGCGGATGTTGCGTGCGCACAGGATGCGGTTGAGGCGCCGGCCGTCGAGCGCGGGATCGTGCAGCCAGAATTCGTCTAGCGAGTAACCTAGCTCTGCAGCGCGCCTGCGGCAGCCCTCGACGTAAACCGGAACGGTCGGATGGCGCGTGAAGGCGCGCGGGTCCAGGTTGGCATTGACTAGCGCCAGGGTGGCTTGATGGCGCGGCGAGCGATTGGCGCGCAGTTGCACCATGAGATGTGCGACCGTGGGATTTTTGCGGTAACCAAGGCGCTGGGCAATCTTGCGGATGCGCGCGCGAGTGGCTGGAGGAATCTGCGGATCGTGCCGAAGGGCAATGGAGACGGTGTTTTTGGAAACGCCGGCACGGCTGGCGATGTCGCTCATAGTCGGCTGTGGTGCAGACATTCACATTACTGTAAAGTAAGCGCGGGCTTTACCCAGCTTTTTCCCGTGCATAGTAATTATCTCAATCGCTACGCTTCCGCCCATGGCTACTTTTACGATCGGCATCGACTACGGCACCAATTCGGTGCGGGCACTCGTGGTGGACGCGAAGAACGGCGCCGAGCTGGCCTCGTGCGTCGTTAATTATCCGAGCGGAAAGCAGGGCGTGCTGCTCGATGGGCGCGATCATCACCTCGCGCGGCAACATCCGGGCGATTACCTTTTCGGCCTCGAGAAAAGCGTGATGGGCGCGATCCGCGCGGCGAAGAAGAAACGCGGCTTTGACGCAAAGAATGTCGTGGGCATTGGCGTCGACACAACCGGCTCGAGCCCGCTGCCGGTGGACAAGAACAACAAGCCGCTTGGCGTTCAGGGCAAGTGGCGCAAGAACCTCGCCGCGCAGTGCTGGCTGTGGAAAGACCACACGTCGCATCGCGAGGCGGCGGAGATCACGCGCCAAGCCGCGCTGCACCGGCCCCAGTACATTGCGAAGTGCGGCAACACGTACTCTTCGGAGTGGTTTTGGTCGAAGATCTGGCATTGCCTGAATGTCGCGCCCGATGTTTTCAACGCGGCGGAAAGCTGGGTCGAGTTTGCGGACTACATCCCGTCTGTGCTCGCCGGCGTGACGGACCCGAAGCAGATCGTGCGCGGCGTTTGCTGCGCGGGGCACAAGGCGCTCTACAGCGACGAGTGGGGCGGTCTGCCGGACAAGGAATTCCTGGCACTGCTCGACCCGAAGCTCGCCGCGCTGCGCGACCGGCTCTACGAGCGCGCACACGATGCGTCGGAATCCGCGGGGAAACTCGGCGGTGAATGGGCGAAGAAGCTGGGTCTGCCCGTAGGCATCCCGATCGCGATCGGCGAGATGGACGTGCACTACGGCGCGATCGGTTCCGGTGTTGATGAGGGCACAATCGTGAAGGTCATCGGTACGTCGACGTGCGATTGCGGTGTTGTCTCCGCGGAGAAGAAGGTGCCCGATATCCCCGGCATTTGCGGTATCGTGAGGGGTGCAATTTTGCCGGGATACTACGGCATCGAGGCAGGGCAATCGGCCGTCGGCGATATTTTCAAGTGGTGGGTCGAGGTCGTCTGCGAGGGCAACGACAAGACGCATGCGAAATTCACGGCCGAAGCCGAAAAACTGAAGCCGGGGCAGTCGGGCCTGCTCGCGCTCGACTGGAACAACGGCAACCGCACCGTGCTGGTGGACCAGTTGCTCACCGGCCTGCTCGTCGGGCAGACGCTTTACACGACCCCCGCGGAAATTTATCGCGCGTTGATCGAGGGAACCGCGTTCGGTGCGCGCGCCATCATCGAGCGCATTCGCCAGTACGGCGTGCCGATCGACCGGATCGTCTGCGCAGGCGGCATCGCGGAGAAGAACGCGCTGCTTATGCAGATCTACGCCGACGTCACCGGGTGCGAAATGCGCGTGGCCGGATCGAGCCAGGCGTGTGCGCTCGGCGGCGCGGTGGCTGCGGCGGTGCTCGCGGGCGTGCATCCGAATTTTGCCGTCGCGCAAAAGAAAATGACATCGCTTAAGCCGAAGCGCTACAAGCCGGACGCCACGCGGCGCAAGGTCTACGAAAAATTGTACGCGCTCTACCTCCAACTCCACGACGCGTTCGGCGGCGTGAAGAAGGAGTCCGATCTCTCCGGCGTGATGAAGGAGCTCATCCGCATCAAGGAGGAAGCCAATCGCTGATTTATGATTCATCTCGCCACGCCCGAAATCTGGTTCATCACCGGCAGCCAACACCTCTATGGTCCCGAGACGCTCAAGCAGGTCGCGGCCAATTCGCAGAAGATCGTCGAAGCGCTCAACGCCTCGAAGCGATTGCCGCTGAAGCTGGTGTTCAAGCCGGTGCTGAAAACTCCGGACGAAATCCGCCAGCTTTGCCTCGATGCGAACCACGCGACGAACTGCGCGGGCCTCGTGTTGTGGATGCACACCTTTTCGCCATCCAAAATGTGGATCGGCGGCCTCACGCAACTGGCCAAGCCGTTCCTGCACCTGCACACGCAGTTCAATCGCGACCTGCCGTGGGCGAAGATCGACATGGATTTCATGAACCTGAACCAGGCGGCGCACGGCGACCGCGAGGCCGGGTTCATCCACACGCGGCTGCGGCTCAACCGCAAGGTCGTTGTCGGCCATTGGAGCGATACCGAGACGCAGGAACGCCTCGGCGCGTGGATTCGCACGGCGCGCGCGTGGCACGACTGGCAGGGAGGAAAATTCGCGCGCATCGGCGACAACATGCGGCAGGTCGCGGTGACCGAGGGCAACAAGGTCTCCGCGGAGATCAAGTTTGGCTTCGCGGTGAACGGTTATGGCGTCGGTGATGTCGTGAAATTCGTGAACGGGGTGAGCGATCTCGCGGTGACGAAGCTTTGCGCCGAGTACGAGTCGCGCTACGTCGTGGCGAAGCCGCTGCGCAAGGGTGGCGTGCGTCACGCGGCGCTGCGCGACGGCGCGCGGATCGAGCTTGGCCTGCGCGCGTTCCTCGAAAGCGGCGGGTTCAAGGGCTTTACGGACACGTTTGAGGATCTCCACGGGCTGAAGCAACTGCCCGGCCTCGCGGTGCAGCGATTGATGGCTGACGGCTACGGGTTCGCCGGCGAAGGCGACTGGAAAACGGCGGCGCTGGTGCGCGCAATGAAGGTCATCGCGGCGGACCTGCCCGGCGGAACGTCGTTCATGGAGGATTACACCTACGACCTCGGGCCAAAGGGTCACCAAGTGCTCGGCGCGCACATGCTTGAGATATGCGAGTCGATCGCGACAGGGAAGCCGTCGCTGGAAATTCACCCGCTTGGCATCGGTGGCAAGGAAGACCCGGTGCGCCTTGTTTTTAACTGCCCGCCTGGGCGCGCGATTAACGTCTCGCTCATCGATCTCGGGAACCGCTTCCGCATGCTGGTCAACGAAGTTGACGTGATCAGGCCGCCGAAGCCGCTGCCGAAACTGCCGGTCGCGCGCGCTCTCTGGAAATGCCGGCCCGACTTCAAGACGGCGTGCGCGGCGTGGATCTATGGCGGTGGCGCGCATCACACCGGATTCAGCTACTCGGTCACGACCGAGCACATTGAGAACCTCGCCGACATCGCCAACGTCGAGCTGACCATCATCGACGGCGGCACGAATCTGCGTGCATTCCGGCAAGACTTGCGGACGAACGAGGTTTATTATCATTTGGCGCCGGGACTCGGCACGACATGAACTACGCTGAACTTCGAGAAGAATGCTGCGAGGCGAACAAGCTTCTCCCGCATCATGAGCTCGTCGACATGACGTTCGGCAATGTGAGCTGCCTCGACCGCGACAAGGGCGTCTTCGCCATCAAGCCGAGTGGCGTCGATTTCCCGCAGCTCACGCCGGAGGACATGGTCATCGTCGATCTCGAAGGCAACAAGGTGGAGGGCCGCTACCGGCCGTCGTCCGACACGGAGACGCATCGCCGCCTGTTTCTCGCCTTTGGCAACATTCGCGCGGTGGCGCACACGCACTCGCGCAGTGCGACAGCGTTCGCGCAGGCAGGTCTCGCCATACCGTGCTTCGGCACGACGCATGCGGATTACTTTTACGGCGAAGTGCCGGTCACGCGGCCGATGACCGACGCGGAGATCAAGGGCCGCTACGAGTGGGAAACCGGCAGCGTCATCGTCGAGCGGTTCGCCAAGCTCGATCCCGACGAGATACCCGGCGTGCTCGTCCACAGCCACGGGCCGTTCGCGTGGGGCGCGAGCGGACGGCTGGCGCTCGACCATGCCGTCGCGCTGGAGATAGTCGCGGACCTCGCGATGAGGACGCTTGCGCTCAATCCCGGCCTCGGCCCGATTCCACGGGCGCTGCTCGACAAGCACTTTCTGCGCAAGCACGGCCCAGGAAAATACTACGGGCAGCCGCCGGAAAAGTAGTAGCCTGCTGGGCGGTCTACGCCTTGGGTGTGCGCGGGGAAGCGTCGATCTTCGCCTGCAGCGCGCGCGCGTAGGCGGCGCCGTCCAGCGGCAGTTCAACGCGGCGATCCTCGAACCCGGAGAGTAGCATCGCGTTGGCCAGTTCCACGGAGAGCAGGCCCTCGGCCGCCGGGGCGAGGAGCGGTTTGCCCGCGCTGATGGCCTCCGCAAAATCGCGCATGATCCCGGTGTGCTGGTCGCCGTGGTTGGGGAAGGTAAAGACTTCCTCGGTCGTTTTCGGCGCGGAAAACGCCTCCTTGGTCGTGCGGTTGAACTCGCTCGTCGGAATTTCGTTCCGCGTGAACGTGAGCTTGTCGTTCTCCAGGACGAGCCGGCCGTTTTCCGCCGCGACCTCGAGCCGGTTTGTGCCCGGTGCCTCGCCCGTGGTGGCGATGAATGTGGCGGTCGTGCCGTTGTTGTACTCGAAGTAGGCGGTGACGTCGTCCTCAACCTCGATGTCGTGATATTGCCCGAAACGGCAGAACGCGCGCACGCGGTCCGGCTGGCCGAACAACCAGGAATAGAGATCGAGGTTATGCGGGCATTGATTGAGCAAAATGCCGCCGCCTTCGCCCGCCCAAGTCGCGCGCCAACTGCCCGAGGCATAGTAGGCGTTGCTGCGGAACCAATTAGTGATCGTCCAATTGATGCGCCGCACCGTGCCGAGCGTGCCGTCGTGCACCATCTCGCGGATCTTGAGATAGTACGGATCGGTGCGCTGGTTGAACATCGCGGCGAAGACCTGCTTGGGGTTCGTATGGGCGGCGATGAGCTTTTCCGCGTCGAGGCGGTGAACGGAAATCGGCTTTTCCACCAGCACGTGCAGGCCGGCCTTGAGCGCGGCGATGCCGATGGTGGTGTGCGAATAGTGCGGCGTGGCGATCAACACTGCGTCGACTTGGCCGGAAGCGATCAGCGCCTCGGGCGTGGCGAAGCCGGCAACTTCCGGAAAGTTGGCGGTGGCCTGCGGCAATGCGTCGGCGACAGCGGTCAGTTGCAGGCCGGGAATTTTGTTTTCGAGAATGGTGCTGGCATGGGCACGTCCCATGTTGCCGAGGCCGATGACGCCGATGCGAGTGGTGTTCATGAGAAGTATATAACTCAGGGAAAGCTCCACTGTCGCGGCAGACCGAAGAAAATCCAGATTTTAAGAAGCGGGTGGCGTGACGACCGGCGGTGCGAGCTGAACGCTGACCGGCGCGCGCTCGAAGTCGTTCGCTTCCATCAACGCGCGAGGGTGCATGCCGCCGAGGCGCGCGATGGAGCCGTCGGGCACGGTTTCGAGGCGCGTGTTGTAGAAGGTCGCGATGCTGTTGAAGTAGGACCGCGCGAGGGCGATGCGCTGCTCGGTTTCGCTGAGGCTTTGCTGCAGGGCGAGGAAGTTCGTGTCGGCTTTGAGCTCCGGGTAGGCCTCGCGCAGGATCGTGATCTGCGCCTGCACGGAGCCGGGATCGCTGCCCGGCTCGCCCGGCGGCGTGGCGTCGAGCTGGCTGCGCAGGGCGGCGAGCGCCTGCTGCGTTTCGGCCTCGTGATCGCGGTAGCCTTTGACCGCGTTGATGAGGTTCGGGATCAAGTCATGGCGGCGCTTGAGCTGGATGTCAACCTGAGCCCAGCCCTGCTCGACGCGCTGGCGCAGCTCGACGAGGCTGTTGTAGACCGTGATGACCCACGCGACGGTCCAGACCAGCGCGTAGAGCAAAAATTCGAGCACGAAGAATGCGATGGCTGCGGCCTCGATCCGGTGCCCGTCGGCGAGATAGCTAAGCGCGTGACCGCCGGGCGCGGCGGCGGCACCGAGCAAGCCGAAGAGCACGATCTGCCAGCCGAGGCCGCCGCTGACTTCCTCCTCGCTGCGCACGGAGACGAGAAATTCCGACGCGTTCGGATCGGCGGCGATCTCCGGTGCGACCATGTCGCTGCGTTCGCGGGCCTGGCCGACGACGAACGTCTGCGCCTGCGCCGGGATGACGCGCTCGGTGAAGCGGCGCAGGCCATCGGAGTTCATGACGCCGCCGGACGGACCTTTCTCGTAGTAGAGCGGGTCCCACGTGGAGCACTCTCGGTCGAAGACGCCGAGCGACTCGATGCGCGCGCCGGCTGGACGCACGAGCACGCTCCCCGTGTCGTCCTGCAGGTAAAACGGCGTCGATTCGGTTTGCGCGTCGACCTGCGTCCAGCCGGACTCGCGGCGCGTGACTTCGCGCGTGCCGCCGCGGCCGTCGCTTTCGGTCGTGGTGACGAGCCGTGACCAGCGCTCCTCGATCTCGTATGCATAATAGACGCACGGCGCTCCGGCGAGGTAGCTGGTGAGCGGTTGCTCGCACTCCGCGGTGCCCTTGATTTCGACGAGGCCAATGAAGACGCCCTGCGTTTTGGAAGTGGGCAGGTTGTCGATGAGCCGCTTGCGCCGGCAGGCGCGCAGCGAGGCCACGAGCGCGACGACGGCGATGATCAGGCCGATCCACGGCAAAAACGGCGCGATGTCCTGGGAGGTCATGGCATCGCCACGTTACCGAAAAGTTGACGCGGGCCAAGACCTGTGGAGAGCCCGCCACTGCGCGTTTGACAGGAACGCCGCCTGCGTGGAATTGTGGGACGCGATGCTTCCCGGATTGCCCACCTTGGCCGCTTCTCACTGGCTCGTGCTCGCGCTTAAGACGCTGGCGGCGCTGGGGTTCGTCTGGTCGGCGAACGTCGTCATTCTCTATGCCTGCTGAACGCAGCGGGGCTTTCGGGTACTGGCGCGATCCTGTTTTTCTGGTTTGTCTCGGCACATACGTGGTCAACCGGCTGCTCATCAAGCCGAACCTGCATCATTACTCGCCGCTTTTTCACGGCCATCTCAACGATGTATTGACCGTGCCGGTGGCGCTGCCGGTTTACCTTTGGGCTTATCGTGTAATCGGCCTGCGACCCGATGACGAATTTCCGCGCTGGTGGGAAGTCGCGCTGCACGTGGCCGTGTGGGACGTTTTCTTCGAGTGGTTCGGCCCGCATTATCTGCATCGCGGCGCGGGCGATCCGCTCGATAACCTGAGCATCGCCGGCGGCGGACTCGCGGCGTGGATCATCTGGCGGATCGCAGCTAGGCGGCCGGTTTGGCGCGAGACGTGACACCGTTGCAATTCATGCTCCATTGCCACGCCGATTTCCGCGCGGCATAATCTGATCGCAAATGCCGGACCGGGTTTTTTTTATCGTGTGCTACGGGACAGTGATGAACTTCGGTTACGCCACGCTGCAAATCTGGCTGCTGCAGTACCGGCCCAAGTGGCCGCGATGGCTGGGCGCGTGTGCCTTGGTGTGGGCGGGACTGATGAGTGGCCTTCTCATACTGCAACTTTGCGGGCCTGCGGCGTGGGAACCATTCGTGCGCGGCTATCTCTATTTTCCCATGGCGATCGAGATGGTGTGGAACGTCCTGCTGCTGCAGCTCATCGTTCCGGGAATGATTCTTGCCGCCTTTTTTATCAAGCGGAAGCGCCGCCACGCCGCGGAGTCCATGCAGCCGGTTTCCGCCGGCGTAACGCGTCGTGAATTTATTTACCTGGCCGGCTGTGGCGCCGCGCCGGTGCTGGCCACGGGTATGGGGCTGCACGGCCTGGCGACGCAGGACGATTTGCGCATGCGGCCGTTCGACATCCCCGTGGCCAACCTGCCGCCGGGGTTGGAGGGCTTTACCATCGCGCACGTGAGCGACCTGCACTCCGGCATCTTCGTCGGGCCGAAGCGGCTCAAGCTCATGACCGACATGACCAACGACCTGAAGGCGGACCTGGTCGT
>Ga0302319_10009122_pt1 | contig 19160 bp, 21 predicted proteins | sample Bog_T0_2_FD_203319 | JGI IMG/M metagenome (GOLD analysis project Ga0302319, IMG submission 203319) | Peat permafrost microbial communities from Stordalen Mire near Abisko, Sweden - Bog_T0_2 | ecosystem: Environmental > Terrestrial > Soil > Wetlands > Peat | place: Sweden: Abisko, Stordalen Mire... | reverse complement strand
GCCGCCGGCATTGGCGCCGGCCGTGTCGTGATTGACGCGCAGGCCACAGAGACCGCCGCCAGCCACTCGGCCTCCGAATGCAGCAAAGCCATCGACCGGCTGGCCGCCGCCGTCGATGAGGCGCGCGCGCTGATTGCGAAGTTGCTGCGCGAAGGCTGACCGCTCTGGCGCAGCGTTACGAATGATTATATACGGTGCCGCGCCAATTCCGGCCCAGGCTTTTTGTTTCCCGCCATGCCCAAGATCACTTACATCGATTCCGGCGGCGCCTCGCGTACGGTCAATGCCGATGTCGGCGCCACCGTGATGGAGACGGCGATCCGCAATAATATTCCCGGCATCGAGGCCGAATGCGGCGGGGCCTGCGCCTGCGCGACCTGTCATGTCTATATCGACGAGGCCTGGCGCGCAAAGACCGGCGAGCCCTCGCCGATGGAAGAGGACATGCTCGATTTCGGCTATGACGTGCGCGCCAATTCGCGGCTGTCGTGCCAGATCAAGGTCACGCCCGAACTCGACGGGCTTATCGTCACCACGCCGGAGAAGCAGGCTTAAGCTAAGCGTTTCCTTTGAGCGTGATCTTATCCGAAACCGATTACCACTTTTCGGGATCACGCTCCCCGATACTTCCACTTTTCCAGCCGCGCGATGGCGTCCGGTGTCAAAATCCGCGCGCGGCGCGTCACCGTATCGAGCATCACCAAAGTGGCGCGCCCGGCCGCCGCGCAAGTGTCGTCATGGAAAATGGTCTGCGCCACCGTGAACGAGCTGCGGCCCACCTGCGCCAGTCCGGTGCCGATCTCGACATTGCCGGGCCAGCGCAACTCATGCAGGAAGTCGATCTCCTGGCGCACCAGCACATAAGTTGCGTCGGCGACGCCAATGCCGAGGTCGGGATCGCGAAACAGCGCGACGCGGCCGGTCTCGAAATAGGTCGCGAACACCGCGTTATTGACGTGGCCTTGGGGATCGAGATCCGCATAGCGGATGACATCCGTCACCCGGTGCGGAAAATCGGCCAGTTTCGGTGCGGGCTTGCGCAGGCGCGCGGATGATTGTTCGCTCAACGGTCACCTCTCTGCAGGCTCCCATAACCGGGCTGTAACGGGGCCGGCAAGGTCTTTCGCCGGACGGACATAGCTATGGGAACGAAATGGGCGCCGCATTCGTTTGAACTCAAGATGCCAGCAAATACACTCAAAACCGCTTGCGTCATCGCCGGCGGCGGCCCGGCCGGCATGATGCTGGGCTTTCTCCTGGCGCGCGCCGGTATTGCCGTGACGGTGCTCGAAAAACACGCTGATTTCCTGCGCGATTTTCGCGGCGATACCGTGCATCCCTCGACGCTGGAGCTCATTTATGAGCTCGGTCTGCTCGAAGAATTTCTTAAGCTGCCGCATTCGGAAGTAACTCATCTCAGCGGCCAGATCGGCGCCGAGCACGTCACCGTCGCCGATTTCACCCATCTGCCGACGCACTGCAAATTCATCGCGCTGATGCCGCAATGGGATTTTCTCGACTTCCTGGCCGAACACGGCAAGCGCTATGCAAGTTTCGACCGGCGCATGGAGGCGGAGGCGGCCGATCTGATCGAGGAGGGCGGTCGCGTCGTCGGATTGCACGCCAAAACGCCGGATGGCACGCTGGAAATTCGCGCCGATCTCGTCGTCGGCTGCGACGGGCGCCATTCCACGATGCGCGAGCGCGCCGGATTGGCGGTCGATAATATCGGCGCGCCGATCGACGTGCTCTGGTTCCGCGTGTCGCGGCGCGACAGCGACACCGCCGAGACCTTCGGCCACCTGGAGGCCGGCCGCATGATGATCATGCTCAACCGCGGCGATTACTGGCAATGCGCTTTTGTCATCGCCAAGGGCGGCATCGACGCGGTCAAAGCCAAAGGCCTGCCGGAGTTTCGCAACACGATCGTCGAAATGTCGCCTTTCCTGCGCGACCGCATTGGCGAACTCAAAACCTGGGACGACATCAAGTTGCTCACGGTCGCCACCGACCGGTTGCGCCAATGGCACAGGCCTGGGCTACTCTGCATCGGCGATGCCGCGCATGCGATGTCGCCGGTCGGCGGCGTCGGCATCAATCTCGCCATGCAGGATGCGGTCGCGGCGGCCAATATCCTGGCCGGGCCGCTCAAATCCGGCAATGTGACGGCCACGCACCTCGCCGCCGTGCAGCAACGGCGCAGTCTGCCGATGCGGGTCATCCAATGGGGGCAAGTGCAGGTTCAAAACGGGGTGCTGGGCCCGCTGCTGGCCGGCACGAAACGGCCAAGCTTGCCCTGGCCGCTCAAGCTATTGCGCTGGTTTCCGCTGCTGCAGCGAATTCCAGCCCGCCTCATCGGCATGGGGATCAGGCCGGAGCATGTGCGCACCCTATTGGCGGATTAATCCGCGACAGGGGGACCATAGTTACGGCACCGGCTCGTCATCGACAAATACGATCTTGCAACCGCGGCCTTGCGCGCCTTCGCAGAATTTCAGCGCCGTCGTCTCGGCCTCGTCCACCGTGCGCTTGCCGGTCGCCCAGCCGAAATGGCCGTCGGCGGTCACGGCAAAGGCTTTATGCGTGCCGGCGCGCAAATATTGCTCGAAGGATTCGCGGCCATTGGCCGCCAATTGCCGCGGCGGTGTCAGCGAAGAGCGCGGCAAAGCCAAGGGCGCGCGCACCAGCGTCAAATGACGCTCGGCCAGAAACGCATCGACATAAGGCGTCCACAGCGGAATGCCTTTGAGCGAAAACAACTGGTGCCCGTCTTCGCCGAATGCCGGCGCCTTGATGAATTTGACGTCGCCGCCGGCGCTGGCAAAGGCCGTGCGAAACCGCTCGGCCAGCGCCGGCCCGAAAAAATGATCGTTGGCGGCGTAAACCCACAGCATTGGCACGCGCGATCTTTGGCCGAATTCGCGGAATGCTTCGATCAGCCGGTCTTCGCCGCAGACGTGATCGGGCGCGTCCGAGCCGCGTCCGCCCGCGAAGCTGATGGCCGCGATCAGTCCTGGCGGCGCCTCCGCCGTCAGCGCCACCGTGGCGAAGCCGCCGGCGGAATGACCGACCGCAACAATGCGGGTCGTGTCGATATCGCCGCGCCCGCCGGCCCACGTCACCGCCGCCTTGAGGTCTAGCACCGAGGCGCGGGCCGATCCGGCATAATCAGCTCTGGCGCAGGCGCCGCGATCCTCAGCGTAAGTTCCGCCGGAATTGCCGTAGCCGCGCCGCATCACAATCAGCGCCGCAAATCCGCGCCGCGCGAATTCGAGCGCCATCGGATAGGACGAGCCCGGCGACATTTTCACACGGGCTGCGCCATCGCGCGGCGCGCCGTGGCTGATCAGCGCCAGCGGATATTGTCCCGGTGCGTCCGGCCGCACCAGCACGGCTTCGAGCCCGCGCGCGCCAGCCTGCGCCATCGGAATGCGAATGTCTTCGCGGATATAATTTTCCGCCTGCGCCGGCAGCGCGAACAAGATCAAAACAATCGCCAGTGGCAGCCGCAGGCGGTGCCGTTTCAGTCGCGTCAAGGCTTGGCCGCCGGCGCCACGGCGGCAACCTGCCCGCTGCGCTTGAGCGCCTCGGCGACAAAGCCGGAAGCCTTCATCTCTTCGACGAAGCCACGCAGATATTCCGCGCCCGGCAAGCGGCCCTTGGGCGTGCCCATGGCCTGCTGGATTTCCATGAAGTGGCCGTCCATCACGCGCACGTCGGGATGATCCTTGGCATAGGCGACCAGCGGCTGCTTTACCCCGGCCGCGACCTCGAGCTTGTCGTTGCGGAACATGTCGATCATGGCCTTGCCGCCGCCCATCGACGCCCGCACGATCGTGGCATTCTTGATGGTGCGCGTGAGATAAAGATCGTAGGCCGAACCGACGCCGACCGCGATGCGCACGCCGGCACGATCGACATCGGATATTTGCTTCAGGGCTGAATCCTTCGGCACCATATAAGTGCCTTCGATGATGACATAGGGCGCGCTGAATTCGATCACCGCAGCGCGCACCGGCTCGATGGCAACAAAGCCGATGTCCCACTCGTTTTTTGAAGCACCCTCGAACACCTTGCCGGCGGCGTTGTAGATGACGAGTTCGACCGGAACCCCCAGACGCTTGCCAAGTTCATTGGCGAGATCGGGCGTAATGCCTTTGGGCTTGCCGGTGGCGGCGTCGGTCTGCGCCAGCACGCTGTTGCCGAGATTGATAGCGGCGCGCAATTTGCCGCTGGGCGCCAGATCCTTGAGTACTTTATCCATCGCGGGGTCACCTAGAACGGTTGATGTCGTGCCGAAAGCTAGCATGGCGGCCAGGACAAGGGAGGCAAATTGGCTTGGTGTTTGGGCGCCCATGATATTTCCCCCGGCGGTTTTTATTGTTGGGCAAACTTTAAGCCAAATCGGCAGTCTTCCCAAGCCGGGGTGCGGCCAACCGGATCAGCGCCAGCAAGACCACAAAACTCGCGAGCCAGACCATGCGCGCGCTATAGCGGTCGTGCGGATTGGACAGCGCGCCGCACACAAACGCGTTGGCCAGCAATGCGAGAATCACGGTTGCCGTTAATTCATCGAGTTCACCCAAGGCGACGCCAAGGTTCTTGCGCCGTGATGCCAACAAGATGAGCGGCAAGAGCGCCATCGACAAAAGCGCCACCGGATATTGCACGTCATTGATGACGGTGAAGTGGAATTCGCCTTGCTGCTGGCGGGCCGCGAGCATCGGCCGCGCCAGTTGCGGCGCGTAGCGCCCGATGATGCCGTAAGTATGCCAGATGGTCGGCAGCACGCCTTCGCCGGTATGCACGTCGATGAGTTGGCGCCACGTGGCGACCGCCGCGGTCTCGATCTGCATGCTGGGATAATCGATCAGGCTGTCGATCGCGATTTTTCCATTTCCTTGCCGAGCCCGGCAAAGCGGCCAAGGCTGTCGAACAATTTGCTGCCCCAGAACCAGACATCGGCATTGTCGGGAAGCTGGTCCTTATAGGCGCACAGTTGCAGCTTGGCATCGGGACAATGATCGTTGAGGTAGCGCTTGACGATGCCGTCTTGCAGCATGCGGCCGAAAGACAGGGCGAATCCGCCCGGCGTCCAGGCGAGCCGCTTGGCGACGATAAAATCGGCGGCCAGCACCAGCACCGCGCCGAGCACCAGCGCGATGAAGCCGCGGGCAAGCGCAGCGGTGGTCATGCGCTTGCGGTCGATAAACCAAAACAGGATGGCGGCGCCAAACAGCGCCATCAGCACGGCAATCGTGGCGCTGTGGGTGGCGGCCGACACCGCCGTGAGCACAATGAGGCCGACGCGTTCATAGCGATTGAGTGTGCCGTTTCGCATCATCAGCAAATAGAGCGCGAGCACGCCGAGGCCGCAGAAAATATCGGTGAGCAGGATCGCGGTCAGCCAGGGCAGCGTCGTGAGCAGCGTCAGGGCGGCGATGATGCCGAGCAGCAATAGCGGGCGCCGGCCGAGCTTATGCGCGCGCAACACCAGCGCCAGCACCCAGACGGTGAGGCCCGATTGCAGCAGCAGTACAGGCCAAAAGCCGAGCGGCACGCCAGCCGTCAGAATGAGGCCGTAAACGACGGCGCGGCTCGGCACCAGCGTGCCTTCGTACCAGCGCGCCAGATAGCCGCCGGTGCCCCATTGCAGCAGCACAAAGCCGTTCCACAAAGCCGGCGCGATGAGCAGCAAAATCGACAATAAAACGGCAAGCGCCCAGAGGGCGCGATTGCGGGCAGGCATTGGTTGGTCCCAGGCAAAACGTGGCGTTCAGGTCTTGTCGTGTCTCGCGAAAGCGGGGAAGGGCTCTTTTCCCTCCCCCCGCGCAGCGGTGGGGAGGGTCGCTTCGTAATCGCTGACGATTGCGAAGCGGGGTGGGGGGCGTTTCGTATTTTTTTTGCGATCTTCGTCCCCCCACCCCCGACCCCTCCCCCACCACGCGCAAGCGCGCATGGGGGGAGGGGAGAACGGCGCGACTTGACGCCGCCGGACCTAAAGCGAATTCTCCGCCCATGTTCGCGACCTTTTTCACCGAGCTAAAATCCGCCGGCGTGCCGGTGACGCTGCGCGAGTATTTGACGCTGATGCAGGCCATGCAGTTGGACCTGGCCTCGCGCCAGGTCGAACATTTCTATTATCTGGCGCGCGCCACGCTGGTGAAGGACGAGCGCAATATCGACAAATTCGACCGCGTGTTCAGCCACGTCTTTAAAGGTCTGGAAATGCTCGGCGCCGAGGCCAATCCGGAAATCCCGGCCGAATGGCTGAAAAAACTCGCCGACAAATATCTTACCGAGGAAGAGAAAAAGCAGATCGAAGCGATGGGCGGTCTCGACAAGCTGCTTGAGACGCTCAAAAAACGCATGGCCGACCAGAAGGGCCGCCACCAGGGCGGTTCGAAATGGATCGGCACCGGCGGCACCTCGCCATTCGGTAATGCCGGCTACAATCCGGAGGGCGTGCGCATCGGTGGCGAGAGCACGCATCGCCGCGCCGTGAAGGTTTGGGACAAGCGCGAGTTCAAGGATCTCGACGACGACGTCGAACTCGGCACCCGCAACATCAAGCTGGCGCTACGCCGCCTGCGCAAATTCGCCCGCACCGGCGCGCCCGACGAGCTCGATCTCGACGGCACCATCAAAGGCACCGCGCATAAGGGCTATCTCGACATCCAGATGCGCGCCGAGCGGCACAATGCCGTGAAGGTGCTGTTGTTCTTCGACATCGGCGGCTCGATGGACTGGCACATCAAGGCGACCGAGGAATTGTTCTCGGCCGCGCGCACCGAATTCAAGCACATGGAGCATTTCTACTTCCACAACTGCGTCTATGAGAAACTGTGGAAAGAAAACCGCCGGCGCTTCCAGCAAACCACGCCGACCTGGGACGTGCTGCACACCTATCCGCACGATTATAAAGCCGTGTTCGTCGGCGACGCCTCGATGTCGCCTTACGAGATCGCGGCGCCGGGCGGCTCGGTCGAACATTATAATGACGAGCCGGGCGCCACCTGGATCGAGCGCATGACGCGCACTTACCCGGCGGCGGTGTGGCTCAACCCGGTGCCCGAGCGCGAATGGGACTTCACCCATTCGATCCAGATGGTGCGCCAGCTGATGGGCGGGCGGATGTTTCCGCTGACTTTAGAGGGATTGGATCGCGCGATGCGGGAGTTGGTGCGGTGACGTGCTGCGTCGCGTCAAGCGCCCGGACCGCCCCTTAAGCCGGATCCCCGATCGACACCTCATCCACTTTGTGCCCGTGCCCATCGACGATGACGACAAACCAGCCGGTCCAGTCAAAGCCCGGCATGACCGCGCCAGCTTTGAGGTCGCCCGCGAGCACGACGGCATTCGCGATCGCGGCGGCGTTGCCGGCAAGGTCGATGCCTTTGTGGTTGTTGAGTACCTGTTTGCCGTCGGTGAGGTGGAAGAAATAGCGGGGCATGATGTTTCCTCGTGTGGTGGGTCGCGATGGCGGCGGATCGACCGGTCGGTTTAAATAAGCCTACCACGCCCCGCTTTGGTATGCCCCAAAACAGCGCCGCCGGACCTTGCGGCCCGGCGGTGCGGCATGCCCCTCATTGAACCGAAATTTTAGGCCGCGTTGGCGGCGCGCTGGCGCAGCGGGCTTTCCAGCGCCTGCTGATTGCGTTGCAACGCCATGACGTCGCGCATCAGGCGGGCCTGGTCCTTGCGGCCGGATTCGAGCGCGCCTTCCACCACCGCGCGTTCCATCTTCTCGCGCTGAACGGCGGCGTTGAGCTCGTGGATAGTGTTTTCGGCGCTTTGTTTTTCATTGGCGAGCACGGCTTCGAGCGTGGCAATGCGCTCGTTGAGCGAGGCGTTGGCGTCCTCGGCACGGCCCAGCGCCGCTTCCTTCATGGTGAAGGCGCGCGCCAGTGTGGCGCTGCGCTCCATATACGTGGTGCGGGCCTGGTCGATTTCCCGGAATTCCGATTCGCGCTGGATGCGCTCGGATTCGAGTTCGGTCACGCGCGCGCTCAAGGCATCGCGCTCCATGGAAATATCGCCGACGCGGCGGTCATATTCGCGGATGTCCTCGGCGCGCCCGAGCAGATGTTCGCGCGCTTCGCCCAGTAGCTTTTCGGTGGCCGTGGCGCGCGCCTGCAGCGCCTCAAGGCGCATGCCCTGGCTGGTGAGTTCGTGTTCGTGGCGTTCATTGGCCTCGTCGAGCGCCGATACCAGCCGCGCGCGTTCGGTGCTCACTTCGACGAAATTGGCTTCGACATGGCGCAGCCGGCCTTGCGAGGCGGCGAGGCTTGCTTCCGTCTCGGCCAGCTTGCGCGACAGGCGCGCCGCTTCCGCGCTCGCCTTGGTGAGCGAGGTCTGTTGCGCGCGCTTCTCGTCCTCGGCCATCAGCAGGCGCTGGCGCGCGGCATTGATGTCGGATTCGAGCGCGATGATGCGCTTGTCGGTGATGTCGAGCCTCTCATCAAGCCGACGGTTTTCCTCGCGCAGCGACTTGTTTTCGCCGGCCTCTTGCGTGAGACGCTGTTCCAACTCTGCGATCTGCGCGCGCCGGGCGGCGACGTCGATGGCGATCTCGGCCTTGGTGATTTCGGTGGTGCGCAACAGGCTTTGCGTGGTCAGCAATTCCTGGCGCAGCGATTTGCATTCCTTCTCGGAGGCCGTGGTTTTCTTCTCAAGCTCGGCGACCTCGTTGCGCAGCTTGCCATAGGCGGTGCGGGTATTGTTGAGCACCGTTTGCAGGCTGATTTTTTCGGATTTTTCGGTCTCGAAGGCGCGCAAGGTTTTGGCGAGCGGATCGGCCAGCTTGCCGACCGCGTTCTTGATGATGTCGAGTTCGGCGATCTTGGCGTTGGCGTCGAGCATCAGATTGCGCAGCGACTCGTTTTCGCCGCCGATCTGGGCGCCCAGCGTGGAGAACAACTCCTCGTCGAGTTCGAGCGGATTGTCGGGCAATTCGTCGAGGCGCACCGCGCTAATATTTGCGGTGGCCGGCGGCGCGGGCTCCGATGTGGCGTCGAACAGGCCGGCCTTGCGGCCGAAGAAGCCCCCGAATTTGCTCATGGAAGTGATCCTTTAAATGCGCCGATCCGCCCGGCCGTAGCGACGCCGAATCACCATGCAATCTGTCCCGGTTGAATCTGGATTGCGGTGGTAAATGAATGGTTAAAGGTATCGCGATAGGCGCAAAAGACCGTTTTTTATCAGGCGGTTGGCAGCCGATTGGTATCCGGCGCGGGTCGGGGCTGGCGCCACAATACGGTATTTGGCTACCGCCCGAGGCTGTGAATAACCGCCGGCTGCGCCAGGGGCGCCGCTCGACTTGCCGGTCAAAGCAGCACAGACAGGCACATCCGTCCGTTTTGGACGACTTTCCGCTTAGGACGACCTGGAGACTAGGGATGAACAGAAAACTAGCCTTGTTCGCCGCGCTCGTCGCGGCATTTGCCTTCACCAGCCAGGGAGCGCAAGCGCACGGCCACCATCACATCAAGAAAAAGATCGTCGTTACCGAAGTGGTCGTCGGCGCCGCCTCGACGGCGGCTTTCTTCGCCATCAATAATTGGAAGTGGAACTGGAATAACAGCAGCGGTCTGACGAGCGCCGCCGCTTGGGGCGCTACAACGCTCGGCTGCGCCGCGGTATCGCCAATGGTCGCGACCGTGTTGCTCAACCGCCCGCTCACGACGCGCGAGGCGCACATCCTGATCGGATCCTGCATTGTCCCGATTGTCGGCGGCTGGATCGTCAACGAAGTCTGGAACGCCCATCCGGAATGGGAAGCCGGCATGCCGCATTCCATGCATCACCATCACCACAAGAAGATGATGATGAAATAGGCGCGCCGCGCTCATTCGCTTTTAATAAAATCGCCGGCGCCGGTTGAATTCGGCGCCGGCGGTTTTGTTTTAGATTGATTGCCATTCCGTGACGGCCCGCGGGGCCGGACCCGGAATCCAGACGCATCCGGGGTCCGTCTGGATTCCGGGTTCGCTCGCTTTGCTAGCGCCCCGGAATGACGAAAATGCTTACGCCCGCTTTGCGATAAACAGGCCTTCGCAGAGGCGGAAAGTGAAGTCGTCGCCAGAGCCGGCCGGCGCGAGCACGGCTTTGACGCCGGGTGTCACTTCGGTCAGCATCGAGCGCAGCAGCGCTTTCATGGTGTCGTCGTAGCGTTGCGCCCAGCTTTTGAATTCCATCTGCTTGAAGATTTGCTCTTCGTGGTCCACGGCAAGCTTGGCCTTTTTCAAGGCGTCGCTCCATTCCGCCACGGTCCAGGCGCGCAAATGGCTGGGATCGCGTAGCCGCTCGAAGGCGTTGATGTAATCGCCGACCGGGCCTGGCGGTACGACATTATCGACCACCGCGAATAGCGCGCCGGGCTTCAATACGCGGTGCACTTCGCCAAGAAATTCCGGAATTGAGTCGAAGTGATGCGGCGCGATGCGGCAGGTGACGAGGTCGAAACTCTCATCCTCGAACGGCAGCGCTTCCGCCTTGGCATAAGTGGTTCGCACATTGGCGAGACCGCGCTTGGCGGCCTCTTTCTTGACCATGTCGAGCATTTCCTGGGTGATGTCGGTGGCCCAGACGCGCGCGACATGCGGCGCAAACGTATAGGCGACGTGGCCGCCGCCGGTCGCGACATCGAGCACGCGCCAGGTCTTTTGCGGCGAGGTCAGATCGACCAGGCGCTCCAGGCTCTTGCCCTTGGCGTGCGGCGTGCTGGTCAGGTAATGCGCGGCAGTCTTGCCGAATTGCTCTTGGACGGCGGTCTTGTTCATTGCGCGATTTCCAAATGCGGGGTGGCGGCAGGCAAAACCATAGCCCGTCCGCAACCGGCGCGAAACGGGGGATTGCGCGGGACAGCTTTTCCAAAACCGCTATAAAGATCAGCCGGCGGTGCCGTCGCCGCCGCTGAGATCGTCATAGCCATGACGGTTGGAATAGAACACCAGCGCCATCAGGCCGCCGCCGACCGCGAGCGAGAGCACGACGCCGCCGGCAATGGCCATATAGCCATAAAGCGGTATCGGTTCGCCGCCGAAACGCGCCCAGGCGTCCACGGCAAACCAGATGGCCAGGGCCAAAAGACCCAGCAGGCTGAGGACGACTAGCGCGCGCATAGTGCTGATATCATGGGGTTGATATAGGATACGTCGCTGCCTTTTGCCAAAGCCCGGGAGCCAACCATGCATATCCGCCGTCTGTGCTGGCTTTTTGCCGTCGCCGCGCTGGTGATCATGCCGAACTTCGCCTCCGCCCAAGGCAAAGGCGGAATCGACAAGCTCTATATCCTCGATTGCGGGCAGGGCACCGCTGCCGACAAGTCGCGTTGGACACCCGGCGAAAACATCGGTGTACCGATGGATGTGGTGGACAACTGCTACCTGATCCATCACACGAGTCAGGGCTATCTGCTGTGGGACACCGGCGTTACCGACGCGCTGTTCGGGCGTCCGGAAGGACCTGCCCCGACCAATGGCTCGCCGAACTGGCGCAAGCCCAAGTCGCTGGCCGGCCAACTTGCTGAAATCGGCGTCAAGCCTGCCGACATCAAATATCTCGCGATCTCGCATACCCATCCCGACCATATCGGCAATGTCGAACTGTTCCCGCAATCCATGCTGCTGGTGCAGAAGGCCGAATATGATTGGCCGTCGCCGCTCGGCGTCGCCCGCTTCAAAGCTGAACATCCGGTGAAAAAGCTCGAGGGCGATTACGACGTGTTCGGCGATGCCAGCGCCACGCTGATTTCGACCCCCGGCCATACGCCCGGCCACCAATCGCTGCTGGTGAAGCTGCCGAAAACCGGCGCGGTGCTGCTGTCGGGTGACGCGGTGCATTTCAAGGATAATTGGGATAATCGCCGCGTGCCGGCCGGCAATACCAGCAAGGAACAGACGCTCGCCTCGATGACGCGCCTGGCCGACGTGATGGCCAAGGAGAAAGCGCAGCTCTGGATCAATCACGACAAGGCGCAGAGCGACACGCTCAAGCATGCGCCGGCCTTCTACGACTGAAAAAAAACGGCGCCCGGTTTTGCCGGACGCCGCCAAAGGCTCAATGCGTTACTTTTTTGAGCTGTCTTTATTTTTTCTTTGCGCTATCGCTCATGGGATTCAAGCTCTTGATCTTTTCGGTAATGCCGGAACCCGTGGTCTGCGGCGCGCTGCCCTCATAATAGGCGAATTTCGGCGCGCTCTTGAGTTCAGCCTTCGTATAGGTGACCGAAATCTTTTCGATCGCGCTCGAATCCGGCTTGCGCGAAATATTGAGCACATCGAGCGGTATCGCGACGTTCTTCTCGCCGACGCCGAGGAAGCCGCCGACGCCGATCACGACCGCGCGCACTTTGCCGTCATTGCCGATCAGCACGTCGTTGACTTCGCCGATCGCGGCATTGTCGGGGCCATAAACGCTGGAACCGATCAGCTTGGTGCCGCGCCAATCGGTGGCGTGCTGATTCTGCACGAAGCTTTCCGGGGCGGTATTGCTTAGATTGGGCACGGAACTTTCCGTCGCACTATTCGGCTTGGCCATCGGATCGGGCTTATTGGTCTGCGCGAAAGCGGGCGTTGCCAGTAAAGCGGTCAAGGCGGCGGCGGTAAGGGTGTATTTAAGCATCATAATCTTGGCTCCTGGTGATTGATCTGGGTGATGGAAAGCGCGGAGCCCGCGGGAACAACGCGCCACCTACCAGGAGCAACGCGGGCCACGCGCCCAGCGTTCCAAACAATGGAGAAATGTTTAGGTGCGGCGAGGCGTCGCGCCGGCGCGCGAAAATCTCGGCGTCGCGGGCGCTAGCAACTAATCTTTATGCTGGGATTGATGCTGGCTATGGGCAGATTCGCCCTTGCCCTTCTTGCCTTTGACGGGGGCCTCGTCTTGGGCGGTCTCGGCCGGCGCAGCCGGCGCTTCGTCGAGCGGAACGCCGCGCCGCAGCGTCGAGCGCAGCGCGCCGACCTCGCTCTGCAGGCGTGAATTATCCTTGCGCGCGGCTTCCAGCGCGCCTTCGACTACCGCGCGTTCCATTCGCTCGCGCTGCAAAGCCGAATTGAGATCCTCGACGCGCTTTTCGATATTGGTACGGCTGACCTGCACGTCGGCTTCCAGATGGCCGTTGCGTTCGGTCAAGGCCGCGATCTTTTCTTCGGCGCGGGCGAGCGCGGTCTCGCGTGTCTTAAGCGCCTTGGCGACGGCATTGTTGCGTTCGGTGAGCGCGGCGCGCGCCGCTTCGAGATCCTTGACCTGGCGCTCGCGCGCCTCTTGCGAGGCTTCGACTTGCGCCAGCCGCTTATCCGAATTATTGCGCGCGATGATGGCCTCCACCGATTTGCGGTCGAAGGCGCGCACTTCTTCGGTGCGGGCGAGCAGGTTTTGGCGGGCTTCCGACAATAGCCGTTCGGCGGTGGCGGCGCGCGACTGCAGCGCGTCGAGCCGCATATTGAGGCTGCTACGCTCGGTCTGGTGATGTTCCTTGGCTTCGTCGAGCGCGGCGCCCAGGCGCCCGCGTTCGGCATAAGCCTCGGCAAAGCTCGATTCGACCTTGCCGAGCTGGGCGCGGGCGGCGGTCAGGGTATTTTCGGTTTCCGTGAGCCGGCGGGACAGGCGGGCGGTTTCGTTGAGCGCGGAATCGACCGCGACTTGCAGCGAGCGCTTCTCGTCTTCGAGCAGCGCCAATTTCTCGCGCGCGGCGGCCAATTCGCCTTCGAGTTGGCCAATACGCTTTTCGGCGCCGTCGAACTGGTCTTGCAAGGCGCGGCGGGATTCGCCGATCGAGCGGCGCTCGGCGCTTTCCTGCGCCAAATTGCGCTCGAGCTGGCCGATCTGGCTGTTGCGGGCGTTGATGTCGTTGGTGAGTTCGATCTGCGCGCTTTCCAGCCCGCGGTTGGATTCGCGCGACAGTTCGAGATCCTCGCGCAGCTTTTCGGACTCGGCTTCGAGCGCGGTGGCCTTGCGTTCGATCTGGTAGAATTCGGTGCGCAGCGTGTCATAGGCCGCGCGCGACTCCTCCAGCATGCCGGACAGACCCAGCGTCTGCGACTTTTCCTTTTCCAGCGCGCGCAAAGTGCTGTTGAACGGAGCGACGATCTTGTCGAAGGCTTCCTTGAGCTCGTCGAGCTCGCCGATCTTGCGGCCGGTGTCGCTTAGAAGATTGCGCAGCGCCTCGTTTTCCTCGCCCATGCGCGAGCCGACATCCGAAAAACTCTCGACATGGATGGGGCCGCCGTTGCCATTGCCATTTCCCATTTTATTGGCGACCCGCGATGGGCCATTGTCGGCGTCGCCACCTTTGCGGCCAAACAGGTCCGAAAACTTCGCCATGACAACGCCCCTAACCCTGAAACGCCACGAAACCAGCCACAATTAGGATAGTCTAGACCGACGGCGGCCCGAACGCGCGCGGCATTTTGCGCCTGTCCCCAACTGTGTATATCGCCATCTTTGAGAAGCGCCGGATTTACGAGGGAATTCGCCGGCCGCACGCGATTGTCATCGGGAAGTTATACATGACCAACGATCCGACCTCGCCGGGCGCGGACATTGCCGCTTATGCCTACCGGCCCTCGCTGTTGGGGGCGCCGTGGGAGTTCAGGATTACCGCCGGTGGCCTCGAATGGGAGGCCGGGCGCAAAACTGGCAGCGTGGCGTTGCGCGATATCCGCCGTATCCGACTGTCGTTTCGGCCCGCCAACATGCAGACGCGGCGCTATGTCACCGAAATATGGGCCGATAACGCTCCCAAGCTGCAAATCGTATCATGTTCCTGGAAAAGCATGGTCGTGCAGGAGCGGCTCGATGGACCCTATGCGGCCTTCGTGCGCGAATTGCATGCCCGCATCGCGCAGGCCGGCGTCCATGCGCGCCTCGAGCGCGGCAGCCATCCGCTGGTCTATTGGCCGGGTCTTGTTGTATTCGCTGCCGTGACTTTGGGTTTGCTCGCCTTGATCGTGCGGGCGCTACAAGCGCAGGCCTTGGGCGGGGCGGCTTTTATCGGTGTCTTTTGTATTTTATTTTTGTGGCAAAGCGGAAATTTCTTCCGCCGCAATGTGCCTGGCGTCTATCGGCCGGATGCCTTGCCGGCGACGTTGTTGCCGAAAGGCTAGGGGCTCGCGGCTGTTTTAGCCCGCCTGGGCCAAGCGCTGCACCGAATCGATGGCGCGGTCGAGGCGCCGGATGACCGGTTCGAGCGAAGGCCAGTGAACCGCGGCCTTGGAGGTTCGCGCAATGGCGAATTCCGGCACCGCCGCTCTCACGACATTGTTGATGGGTGCGTTGATCGCGGCGTCGGTCAGCCCGAAAACGCCGACGCAGGGTTTGCCGAACGCGGCCGCGACGTGCAGCGGGCCGGAATCGTTGCCGACGAAAATGTCGGCGGCGGCAATGTTGAGCGCGAGCGTCGTCAAGGAGTCGGTCAGGCGATCGCGCACCGGCGCGGTTTTTCCGATGGCCGCCAGCAATTTGCGCTCGGCGATGGAGCCGACGATCCAGACCGTGGAGCCGGCATCGGCGCAGCGGCGCGCGATCGCCGCATAATTCTCCACCGGCCAGTTTTTGCGCGAGTCCGATGAGCCGGGCGCGATCGCGACGACCGGCGCCTTCGCGCGTGATTTTTGCCGAAGCTGTTCGAATTCGGTGCGGTGGGACGCCGGCACTTGCAGGCGCGGCTCCGGCCAAATCGCCGGCGCGGCGTTTGCGCCGCTAATGCCGAGCCAGCAGATGCGGTCGACCATGCGCGACATCCGCCGCATCCCGAACCGCGGCTCGCTCAAGAGCGGCAGCCGGAATTCTTGCGACCAGCCGATGCGTTCGGGAATTCGCGCGAGAAACGGCACCAGCGCGGCCTTGAACGAACTCGGCACCACATAGGCGGTCTGGTAGTCACGGCCGCGCAAATTTTTGGCCAGCGCCAAACGGGCCCAGGGATTGAGCTCGCCATGCTGGAAATCCTCGCCGATCGCATCGCGCACTTGCGGCATGAAGGCGGCGATCTCGACCACGGGACGCCGCGCAACAATATCGATCGGCCGGTCCGGATATTGCTCCGCGATCATTTGAATTAAGGAATGGCAACGCACCAGATCGCCGAGACCCGGAAATCCGATGACCAAAATCGGCGCCCCGGCGCTGCGAATGGTATTTTGGATGCGTATGCCGGTCCCGTGCATGAATAAATTGATTCGCTGACGGCAGCCCCGCGCGGATTAAAACGGAGGCGGCAGCGCGCGGCAAGCTTCGCGCGAATTAAATATCGGTAAGGTCGCCGCAAAATATATTTCGAATAAAATCGACGTAAAAATATTCGGAGCACCGTTCGATTTAATACCAATGTGCAAGCGGCCTTAGCCGCGCACCACCAGCACCGAACATTTTGCGTAACGCACGACATGGCCGGCATTGGAGCCGAGAAAATAAGTGCGCATGGCGGGGCGGTGCGAACTCATCACGATCAAGTCGGCATTGATCGCTTTCGCCTGTTCGAGCACCTCGTGATAGATGCCGCCTTGCCGCACCGTCCACGACACATGTTCGGCGTCGAGGTCGCATTCCTTGGCGATGAGGCCAAGCGCTTCTTCCGACGCCTTGCGTTGCTGAACGTCGAAATCCGGCGGCACATATTCCACCAGCATCACCGGCGTCATCGGCAGCACATTCAACAGCCGCACCGAGCCATTGGAAATCTTGGCCATGGCGACCGCGGTTTCGATGGCGGGCTTGGCCAAATCGGTATCTGCCAGATCGACCGGCACCAGGATGCATTTGTACATGACAGCGTTCCCCAGCTTCGCTGCGAGGCGCCATCATGGCATGTTTTCGTTTGCGGGTAGAGTCGCCTAATTCGTCGCGGCTTCGAGCCATTTCGGCGATACGAAGCGCTCGAGGCGGCCGGACTGCGGATGGAGCTTGGCCCAATCATCGAAGGCGAATTCGATGATGACGAGGCCCGAGGTCGGCAATTTCTCGCGCAGCCGCGCGCGCGTATCGATATCGCCGGTGGCGACCAGCGTCACGGCGGCCTCATGCAGGCTCGGATTATGCCCGACCAGTAGCAGCGTCGTTGCGGCAGCGGGCGCTGCCTTGATGAGGTCGAAAATGGCATGTGGCGTGGCGTCGTAAAGCGCGGGCGCCGGCACTGCCGCGGGCGGCGAACTAAAACCGGCGGCGACGTATTTCCACGTTTCCTGCGTGCGCGCGGCCGGCGACACCAGCGCGCGGTCGGGCGTAAGGCCATGCCCCGCCATATAGGCGCCGATCTTGGCGGCATCCTTGCGGCCGCGCTCGACCAGCGCGCGGGCGCGGTCTTGCATGCCCGGTTCGGAAGGCTTGGCCACGGCGTGGCGTAGCAGCATCAGGCGCATGGCCCGTTATAAGGTGTCCGGCCACGGCGTGGCCAGAGCACCGGAAATTAGATAACAGGTTAGAATGAGCCAAACCGATCCCATAGCCGCCGACAGTCAGGCGGCCGGCTGGTACGAGGCGACGCGGGTTGCAAGCCCGGCGCGCCCACACCTCAATATCGATATCGACGTCGATGTCTGCGTCATCGGCGCCGGCCTTGCTGGCCTCACGGCGGCCCGCGAAATCGCGCAGCGCGGCTGGTCGGTGGCGGTATTGGAGGGCAACCGCGTGGCCGGCGCCGCCTCGGGCCGCAATATCGGTTTCGTGCTGCCGGGTTTTGGCGCGCAGGTCGATGACGTGGTCGAGCGCGTCGGGCTCGATCGCGCCAAAGAGCTTTGGGCGCTCTCGGAGCAGGGCCTCGAATATGTGCGGCGCACGATTGCCGACGCCGCTTTGCCGGGCGTCGATCCGCAGCCCGGCTGGCTGCATATTTCGAAAACCGATGACGGCCGAGACCAACGCACTTATGTCGAGCGGCTGCGCTGGATCGGCGCCCAGGTCGAACTTTGGCTGCCCGAACAAGTGCGCGAGCAACTCGTTAACCCGCGCTATTTCAGCGCCGTGCATTTCCCCACCGCGTTCCACATTCACCCGCTCAATTATGCGCTCGGCATGGCCGCGCTCGCTGAAAAAGCGGGCGCGCGTATTTTCGAGGGCTCGCCCGCGACCAGCATCGATACCGGCGGCGTGCGCAAACGCATTGGCACGCCCCACGGCAATGTGCGCGCCGGCCATCTCGTGCTCGCCGGCAATGTAGATCTCGGCGCGCTGATGCCGCGGCTTTCCGCGACGCTGCTGCCGGTCTCGACTTTCGTGATGGTGACGGAGCCATTGGGGCCCGCGCTGCACGAATTGGTGCGCTACCGCGGCGCGGTGAGCGACACCAACCGCGCCGACAATCATTACCGGATCGTCGGGGGCGACCGCCTGCAGTGGTCCGGCCGCATGCGCGCCTGGCGAGCCGATCCGCGCTGGATCAAGCGCGGGCTGGTCGCCGACATCCGGCGCAATTTTCCGGGGCTGGGCAAAATCGAGGTCGCGCATCTGTGGCGCGGCACCTTGGGGCGCACCGTCCACCGCATGCCGCAGGTCGGCGAGATCGAGCGCGGCGTCTGGCTGGCGAGCGGCTTTGGCGGCCACGGGCTCAATACGTCGGCCATGGGCGGCGAGCTGGTGGCGCGCGGCATGGCCGAGGGCGACCAGACCTGGCGGCTGTTTGCGCCGTACGAACTGGTCTGGGCGGGCGGGTTGCTCGGTAGCATCGTGGCGCAAGGCCTATACTGGGGCACGCGGCCTGCCGACGGCCTGGCACAGGGGCTGTCGCGCTATCGCGAGCGGGCGAGACTTGGCCGGGAGGCGCGAAAGCGCGAACGGCAGGCGGCTCGCGCGGGCCAAAAAGAAGGTCAAGAGGCGGCCGAATAGGGCGTTTAGCCCAATTGGGGACGGGCCCGACTTATTTTTCGTTCGACAGCAACGCGCTGTGGTAATCTCGACGGGAAGATTCCCCCATTCCGGCAAGCGGTTTATTTCCATGCGTCTCGTATTCATTTGTCTTGCCACCTGCCTTGCCACGCTGCTGTTGGCGGGCTGCGCCGAGCAGGGCGGCAACCCGTTCGGCTCGTTTGGCGGTGGCGGCGGGACGGTCGCGCGTCCCAAGACCATCATCGTCACGGACTTTGTGTTTGCTTCCGAAGTGGTGCCGATCGACCGGGGTTATACGACGCGGCTGGAGCGCAAGATCGGCTCGTTCCCGACCTTCG
>Ga0302319_10009120_pt1 | contig 19162 bp, 11 predicted proteins | sample Bog_T0_2_FD_203319 | JGI IMG/M metagenome (GOLD analysis project Ga0302319, IMG submission 203319) | Peat permafrost microbial communities from Stordalen Mire near Abisko, Sweden - Bog_T0_2 | ecosystem: Environmental > Terrestrial > Soil > Wetlands > Peat | place: Sweden: Abisko, Stordalen Mire... | reverse complement strand
CCACCGTTGTGCGCGCATTGACCTCGCATTACAACATTGCCCCCGCTCGTTTGGATTCCTTCGGCTGCGGCCCGTACGCGCCGGTGGCATCGAATGCCGATGAGGACGGCCGCGCGAAAAATCGTCGCGTCGAACTGGTCAAGTGGTGAAGAATACGGGGTTGTAAGCCCAAACCAGCGGAATTGATCCAGCACGTATAGATCAATGCGCTACTGAAACACAGACTAACAAGTTTGGCCTCATGGAAGATCGGGCGCCGCTCAGTCCGCTAAGTACTTGCGCTGCAGCATGTTTGACCCATCCTCGCATAGCGGTCCATCTAGCCGGAAATGCCGGCAAAGCATCTGGTAGGCTTCTTGGACAAATTCCGCTGGTTTGGGCCTATTCCCCCGTTCAGCCTCAGTCCGGCTCGAGCGGCAAATGATCGTTGACGGCCTGCGCGAGGTTCTGGCGGGTGCCGAGGTAGCGCTCGGTGGTCAGCACCGAAGCATGGCCGAGCAGGAGCTGGATCTGCTCGAGTTCGCCGCCGGCGGCGCGGCAGAGTTTGGCGCAGGTGCGCCGGGCGTCATGCGGAGCGAGCTCGGGCTGGCCGATTTCGGCGCCGTAGCGCCGGACCACCTTCCAGACGGTGTCCTCGCTGATGCGGCTCGCGAGCACCTGGCCGCCCTTGTTCACGGGGCGGAAGATCGGACCGGCCTCGATCCTCGCGCGCTGGAGCCAGGCGTCGAGCAGCAGCTTGACCCAGGCACCATTCCGACGGCGCGCCAGAGGCAAAAGAAATATTTTCAGCGTTGCCCACGGCCGACGCCGGGCTTCTTCTTTCTTGAACAGACAGCTTGATCGTCCCGCGCGCCGATACGAATCGGAGACGATACTTCATCGACGGCTGCGCCGCCTGTCCGGATACCTAAAGATAGCCTCGGAATATCGGACGTTCAGGCGTGATCCGGAGTATTATTAAGTGTTTCTAATATATCTTGTTCTTTGAACGTCAGGCACGTCAGGGGTTGTCATGCCGAACGAGCAGAGGCCGGAGGATGGCGGGCCGGAGTCTGAATCCGAAGAGGAGCGGCGTAGCTCGCTCGAGGGGGAATCCGAAACCGGGCAGATGCCGTCGGCCAATACACCGGTCGTCGGCATCGGGGCTTCCGCCGGCGGGCTCGAAGCGTTCAAGCAGTTGATCAAACATCTGCCTCTTGATACCGGCTTCGCATTCGTACTCATTCAACATCTCGATCCCGCACACTACAGCGCTCTCAGCGAGATCCTGGGCCGGGAAACCTTGTTGCCGGTGAGTGAGGCGAAAGACGGCGAGATCGTTGAGCCGAACTGCGTTTATGTAATCGCGCCAAACACCGAACTCACTATTTCCCGCGACCGCGTCTTGCGAGTCACGCCTCGCACTGCGGCGCCGGGATGGCACCTTCCCATTGATCGATTCCTGAGGTCGTTGGCGGAGGAATGCGGGAGCCGGTCCATCGGCGTGATTCTCTCTGGCACCGGAACCGACGGCGCAGCGGGCCTTCAGGCGATCAAGGAGGCGGGAGGCGTAACGTTCGCGCAGGAACCCTCAAGCGCGGAGTTCGCCAGTATGCCGAGGGCGGCAGCGGAGTCCACGGGGGTTGATTTCGTCCTGGCCCCGGCGGCGATCGCGGCCGAACTGGGCAGGATGGCCAAGCACCCTTTCTCAGAATTCGTGGCACCGGGCAAAGAACGAGCGCCACAGGCGGAAGACGAGTTCCGCGCCGTTTTCAAGGTGCTGCGCGACTCGACCGGCATTGATTTCTCTCTATACCGGCCAAAGACAATGTACCGCCGCATTCTGAGGCGGCTGGCGCTGCGGAACAGCAAGAACATGGCTGAATACGTCCACCATTTGGAGACGGATTCCGTCGAGATTCGCGCGCTGCAACAGGACCTCTTAATCACGGTGACCAGTTTCTTCCGGGACCCGGAGTCGTTCGCGGTGCTGAAGCAGCACGTGTTCCCTAAGTTGGTCAAAGACCGGCCCGATGGCAAACCCATAAGAATCTGGGTGCCGGGATGCGCCACTGGTGAGGAGCCGTACTCGATCGCGATTCTGCTGCAGGAATACTTGAACGAAGCGGGCCTCAATCTCCCGGTCACTGTTTTCGCATCGGATATCAACGAAACCGCGATCGAGAAAGCGCGTTCCGGAAGGTACCTCGCGAATATCGCGGGGGACATGAGCCCGGATCTTCTCAGCCAGTATTTTACGAAGGACGAGGCTGGTTTTCACATCAACAAGTCCATTCGTGAAATGTGCGTTTTCAGCAGGCACAACCTGATCGAAGACCCACCGTTCGCGAAACTGGACCTGATCAGTTGCCGGAACGTCTTAATCTACTTGGGAGCCGTTCAAAGAGAGATCCTGTCGCGCTTTCATTACGCACTGAAACCCGAGTCGTTCCTTTTCCTCGGGTCTTCGGAGATGGCCACTTTCGGAGAACTGTTTTCAGCGGTGGACGCCGAGCACAGGATCTTTGCTAGACGGGAGACCCCGCAGGAGCGCCCCCCAAGCTTTCTAGGAGTAATCAAGAGGGAGAAGCCGGCCGCAGCGCCCTCTCCGCAGTTCCAGGAGGCATTGGGCGTCAGGTCGGAGGTCGATTACGTCCTCCATTCCAGATTTGGCCCGTTGTGCGTTGTGGTCGATGTGGACCTGGAGGTGCTCGAAATCCGCGGTCCTGCAAGTCCGTTCCTCAGCCTGCCATCCGGACCGGTCGATCTCCGCCTGATGAGCTATATTCCCGACATCGGGCTTTACCTCGAAGTGGAAAGGTTGGTTCGGGCGGCCCAGGCGAGCGAGGTGCCAGTATTCGGCAGGGGCGTCCAGTACGATTGCGATGGGCAGTCCGGAGCATTGGATATCGAGGTGGTGCCGTTGTACGCCGGGAAGACTGCCACTTATCTCGTGCTGTTCGAGCGTACGGACGGTACCGGGCGGGACAGCGAAACACAGAGACGGTCCGCCAACGGCCCGGTAGCTGGGTCCGATTCCAAAGACGAACAGATCGCGAGGTTGAAGCGCGCCGTCGATTCTGCGCGGCATCGGATTCTGACGATTGTCGAGGAACAGCGCACCACAGGCCAGGAAGCCAGGAATGTGACGAACGAGGCGCTTTCCGCCAACGAGGAACTGCAGAGCCTGAACGAAGAACTTGAGACAGCGAAGGAAGAACTGCAGTCCACCAATGAAGAACTGATCACGCTGAACGAGGAACTGGAGAACCGGAACACTTCACTCACCGAGGCGCGTGACTACGTCTTGGCCATCGTCGAAACGGTCCGCCAGCCGCTGTTGGTGCTGGATTCGGAGCTGCGGCTCAAGACCTCCAACGCGGCGTTTTGCAGCAAGTTCGGAGCAGCACCGCAGGAACTTGAGGGAGCTCTGCTGTCTTCGATCTTTGCGGGAGCCTTGGCTGGAGCGGACCTTCAGCATGCACTGCTTAGTTCGCTGCCGGGCGGAGGGGGGTTTAGAGACCTGGAGTTCGAGTGCGAATTCCCGCGCATCGGACACAGAGTCCTGCTGCTCGGCGCTTGTCGGCTGGATGTCTTCAACCTGATATTGCTATCGGTCGAAGACGTGACCGATAGCCGAGAGGCCGAGAGATCGAAACAGCGACGCGTCGAAGAACAGTTACGCCAGGCGCAGAAGATGGAGGCGGTCGGCAGGCTGGCCGGCGGCATAGCGCACGACTTCAATAACCTGCTGACGGCCATCATCGGCTATAGCGACCTGATTCTTCACTCGCAGGAATCCAGCGCAGCCAACACTGCACACATCCAACAAATCAAGAAAGCTGGAGAAAGGGCGGCGGCGCTGACGGAGCAACTGCTCGCTTTCAGCCGGCAGAAGATCCTGCAGCCGAAGATCCTCGACCTCGCGACCGTGGTTGCGGACTTCGAGCGCATGCTCGGCCGGTTGATGGACGAACGAATTCGAGTCGTCATCGCTTCGCAGCCCGATCTGTGGCGCGTGCGCGCCGATCCCGGAGAAATCGGGCGCGCACTGATGAACCTGTGCCTGAACGCTCGCGATGCGATGCCCGGCGGCGGAATCCTGACTGTGGCGACCACCAACGTGACTCTCGGCGAGCCTGATGCGCACGCCCCCGATCTGCCGGCCGGCCGGTACGTCTTGCTGTCGGTCACCGATAATGGGGTCGGTATCGGTCCCGAAATGCTGACAACCGTCTTCGAGCCGTTCTTCACCACGAAGGACATCGGCAAAGGCACTGGTCTCGGCTTGGCCACAGTGCATGGCATCGTCGAGCAAAGCGGAGGCGCTATCTGGTGCGAATCGGTGCTCGGTCAGGGAACGACATTCAAGATGCTCCTGCCGGCTGTCGTCGGGGAACTCGAGAAGGAGGGTCCGTCGAGGGATAGTCTCGACACAGCGCCAAGGGGTACCGAGCTCATTCTGCTCGTGGAGGATGAAGACGGCGTCCGGCAGCTAGCGCGAAGCGTCCTGGAAATGAGTGGGTACGCGGTGCTCGAAGCGCAAGATGGGTCCGTAGCGCTGAAGCTGTGCGGAACCCACCCGGGGCGGATTCATCTTTTGCTCAGCGATCTGGGGATGCCGGGAATGCGCGGAGGGGAACTGATTCAACGCGCCATGATTGCTCGACCGGACATGAAGGTGCTGATCACTTCCGGGCACACGCAGGACGTCCTTCTTAGGGAAGGAATCAAGCAGGGAATGCCATTCCTCCAAAAGCCTTTCTCGCCGTCTCAGCTTGCCCATAAAGTGCGGGATGTTCTGGATTCGGAGGATTGAAGCTTGAGACGCTGTGACGTCGAACTCCTTGGAAACGCCTTACTGGCAAAGCGGAAATCCCGCACTGAACGGGAATCCTCGGTAACACGGGTGGCCGGCCTCCGCGGCCCGCCACATTTTCACCATCAATCAGTGCAAAGACGAGGGGAGAGGCCATGCCCAACTACGTCACGTTGGTCAAGTGGACCGAAGAAGGGGACAAGAAGATCAGGGAGTCCCCGGCCCGGTTGAAGGCAGCCGCAACGCTTACGGAAGCCGTGGGGGGCAAGTTCACCGACATGTACATCACCATAGGGGAGTATGACATGGTGGTGATATCGGAGGGATCGAGCGACGAAGGTGCCGCAGCAGCAGCGCTTACTATTGTCAGCCGCGGCTTTGTGCGAACCGTTACGATGCGCGCCTTCACGCTCACGGACTTTCAGGCGGTCCTGAAGCAACTGCCGTAGCTGAATTCCGATGCCCTGAAGGGAGACGGTTGGGTGTCTGCCGCCGCAGAACTGGGCGGCCAACGTGGACCACCTGTCTATGTGGGGACTTCCGCCTTCAGTAAGTTCTCGTTCGCGTTCGTGTTCGACAGGAAGCGATTCTCCGCTGAGTGCCGGGCCTCCCACTCTGGTTGCCGTACGATCTGATCGCGGACGACGGCGCGACCAGTTTGCGCGTGCAGGTGAAGACCTTTGAAAGCCCAAGGAGAGAGGATCGCCGCGTCGATCCCACTTACGCATGGACGCTCAAGCGCGGCAGGTCAGCCGATGTCACGCAGCGCTATCATCGCGACGATATTGAGGTGTTCGCGCTCGTGGCGTTGGACGTCAGGAAGATCTGCTTCCAGCGGCCCGGCTGCCCTGGCTATGATGTGGACACGAAGGTCCGGCTGCTTCCCTTCGTTTTCACGCGTGAGGACATCACAGAGAACAGCCTAGCACGGTGTCTAGCAGAACTTGCGTAAGTGCTGGGCGCCTGACTTCTCCTCTTTCTGCACGAATAGCTTGATCGGCCGGCGCGCAGCGGCCGCAATCAAATGTCGCTTCTCACCGCCGCGCCTGCAACACTGCGGCAACGCTTGCCAGCAGCTGCTTGGCAGTTACCGGCTTCAGTAGTGTCGCGTCAGCCCCCAGCAGCGTGGCCGTCTTCAGGAACTGGCCATCGAAGGCGCCAGAGATCGCGATGATGCCAATCGCGGAGTTGCTCGCGCGCAAGGCGCGGATGGTCTCGATACCTTCCTGCTCGGGCATCACCAGGTCTGTGAGTAACAGGTCCACCCCTCCGTCCCGCACTTGTCGCACAGCTTCCATCCCATCTATCGCTTCCAGCACTTCATAGCCGGCGCCTTCCAGCGTCAACCGCAGGAACCCGCGGACGGCGGCTTCGTCGTCTGCAATCACGATCCGGCTCACCCGGCTCGGCGGTCCGAGGACCTCGCGCACCTTAGCGGCCAACTGGGTGGGGCTGAACGGTTTCTGAATGAACTGCGAGCCCTCCCAGAGCACCCCGTGCCGCGCGACGGCCGCGTCGGTGTAGCCCGACATGAACAGAACCTTCATCCCAGGGTAGAGCGCCTCCAACTGGTCGGCTAGTTCCCGGCCGCTCATTCCCGGCATCACCACGTCGGTCAGGACCAGCGTCACGCGCTCCCGTTCGCAGATCGCCAGCGCCGTACCGGCATCCTCTGCCTTGAGCACCTCGTAGCCGTAACTGCCCAGCACCGTGGCGGCGTATTCGCGGACTCCCTCCTGGTCCTCCACCACCAGCACGGTTTCCGTTCCCCGCAAGGCCGGAACTGCCTCCTTTCGCTCGTCCTGCGCCGCCTCTGGCCCGACTCTGGGTAAGTAGAGCTTGAAAGTCGTTCCGCGACCTGGTTCGCTGTAGACTTCGACCGAGCCGCCGCTCTGCGCCACGATGCCATGGACCATGGACAACCCGAGCCCCGTCCCCTTGCCGACTTCCTTAGTTGTGAAGAACGGCTCAAAGATATTCCGACGCGTCTCTTCATCCATGCCCTCGCCGTTGTCGCTCACCGCCAGCATGATGAAACGCCCCACGTGCGTCTCGGCATGCGATTGGGCATAGCTCTCGTCCCGCTCCACGCCGGCCGTCTCAATTAGTAGCTTGCCGCCGCGCGGCATGGCGTCCCTGGAGTTCACCGCCAGGTTCATCAGCGCCTGCTCCAACTGATTCGGATCGGCGCAGACAAACGCAGCTTCCGCCTTCAGCTCGAGGTGCACCTCAACGTCTTCACCCATCAGACGTGCCAGCATCGACCGCATTCCTGCTACTAGTTGATTGAGATCGAGCACCCTCGGTTCGAGCGCCTGCTTGCGGCTGAAAGCCAGCAGTTGCGCGGTCAATCGCGCAGCGCGCTCCCCGGCCTTGTGGATCTCCTGCAGGCTGGCCCGCGACGGATCACCCTCGCTCAGATTACCAAGCAGCAGCTCACTGTAGCCGTTAATCACCGTGAGCAGGTTGTTGAAGTCGTGAGCCACGCCCCCGGCCAGGCGGCCGATAGATTCCATCTTCCGGGCCTGCAGCAGGCTGGTTTCCAGCGACTTGTGCTCGGTGATGTCCTGACCGATGCCGATTATGCGGATCGGTTTGTTCGCCGCGTCCCGCACCAGGTTCCCGCGACCCTGAATGTAACGCACGCCGCCTTCGGCAAGGTTCACGCGAAACTCCAGCGCGGGCGGTTCTTTCCCTGCCGCACAGGCGGCGATCCATGCCTCCATCGCAGCCCGGTCGTCCGGGTGGATCAGACTCAGAAGCGCCGCGCTGGACGGGACAAAGGTATCCTGCGAGACTCCGAAGACATGATACATTTCGGGCGTCCACACCATTGCGTCGGTAACCAAGTCCAAGCTCCAACTGCCGACATGGGCGACGCGCTGTGATTCGGACAGAACGCTCTCGCTCTCCCTCAGCGCCGCCTCTGCCCGCGTGCGCTCGCTGATGTCGCGGACGTTGCACTGGATCACCTTCGTGTCGCCCTCGACATAGACATTGCTGACGAACTCCACCTCGATCCGCCGCCCGTCGGCGGCTTCCAGTGGAATGTCCTCATAGCGGACGAATCCCTGCTGCTGCAGTTCCAGGAACGTGGCCTGATTGGCGACCACGTCTTTGAAGCTCCCCACATCCCAGAGCTTCTTGTTGAGAAATGCCTCACGCGAGTAACCCAGCAACTCGATCAAGAACGGATTCACATCCACGATCATCCCCGTCTCCACATCGAGGATCAGAATCCCATCCTTCGCGGCCTCAAAGAGACGCCGATAGCGGATTTCCGAAGTGCGCACCGCGCTAGCCGCCAGCCGCGACCATAGTAAAAGGACTCCGCCTATCAGGAACAACCCGGCCAGCCCAAAGAACGCTGCGAGGAAGCGCAGCCGCTGGCGCAGAGGGGCGAAGACTTCCTCAGCATCCACCTTCGCGACTATAAACCAGGGGCTGCCGGGAACGCCTCTGGTGGCCGCCAGGACCGGAACCCCGCGATAATCAATGCCTTCGAGAGTTCCTTCATACCCGAGGGCAGCCTTTCCCGCTGGAAGTTCGCCTCCCGTAATCGGAAGCCGGAGTTTGAGCGCCGTGTCTTTGCGGTGCCTGAGTTCGTTCAAGAACACGACATCGTTTCCTTCGCGGCGTATTAGCAGGGTTTCCGCTGACCGGCTGGGGAGCGGCCAGGATTGGATGAAGGGGTAGAGGAATTGCACTGGGTCAAGACTGAGCAAGAGGGCGCCGAGGGGTTCCGGCGAAGAGGCACTCTGGAGCGGCACCGCCAGAGCCATGTGAACTGCCCCATCCGGGATATCCCGGTGCAGATCTACAACAACGGGCTCCTTGCCGCGCATGGCTAGCATGATGGACTCGCGGTCCAGGTCATTGGGAGGGTTACCTGCCGGAAACCAAAGGTGCGGCCGATAGTTCTTATCCCATAGGCTCACGGCCGTGTACTCGTATGCTTCGCACAACTTTGCCATCCAGGTCTCGACCTCAGCCCTGTTGCGCCCGCTGCTCAGACTCTGCATTAAGGCACTGAGAAGGAATGGATTGGACCCCAGGGCTTTGGCATCACCGAGTTGTTCCGCGCGCCAAGCCGTCAACTGCCGGACTTTCAGCTCCGAGATGGCAGTCAATTGATTCTGCGCTTCGGTGTAGAACGAGCGTTTCGCTGCCGTTGAGTACAGGTAGCCGGCTACGCCGGTTCCGGCGATCACAGCAAGACAGACCGCTACGACAAGGAAGAAACTAGGCCGCGTGCTCATCGTGGCTTTCATTGTGACCTCCGGTCACTCGAACCTTCGATTTTGCCGCCGCCACAAGGATAGCAGGATCGCAAGATCTCAAAGCGTCCTGTAATACTACGAAGGCATCGTTAGGACTTCCGCGATAGGGTGCAAGCATTCTCCGTAGCCTGCCGACAGTTGTGAGGTTGAACCAAATCGTTGCTCCTATGTCCGTTCCCTTCGGCTCGCACCCCGTCGACGCCGCCTACGCGATTCCTGAGGGGCAAAAGAGCTGATCGATGGTGGAGAGCATCTCCAGCGTATCGATGGGCTTGTGAACGTAACCGTCCATGCCGCTAGCCAGGCAGCGCTCCCGGTCGCCGCTCATGGCGTGCGCGGTGAGGGCGATGATCGGCGTTCTTTTCGCGCTCAAGCCCTCGCGCTCGCGAATTGCAGCCGTAGCTTCGAACCCGTCCATTTCCGGCATCTGGACATCCATCAGAATCAGGTCAAAATGCTGCCGGGAGAACTCCTCGACAGCCTGTCTGCCATCGCCGGCGACAACTACCGAATGCCCGGCCTTTTCGAGCACCCGTTGCGCAACACGCTGGTTGATAGCGTTATCTTCAGCCAGCAGGATTCTCAGATGGAGCGTATCCACGGCCAGTCCGGATCCCGGAAGCGCATCCGGTCTTGAAGCCCGAACTGCGCCCTGGGCGGCCCCCGCGACCACTTGGCAAAGAGCGCCGTAAAGCTCCTGGGCCTTGGCCGGTTTCAGCACGTGGCGATTGATGCCGAGGTTCCTGCAGCGTAGGGCATCGCCCTGCGCACTGGCCGAAGAGAGCATGAGTGTCCGGGTAGGATAGATTGGCCAGCGCAGCTTCATCTGGCGCACGAATTCGAATCCGTCCATCTCGGGCATATGGCAGTCCGTGACGACCATGTCGAAATTGAACTCGCTCTGTTCCAGCAGGCTGAGCGCATCGGCCGCGCTCGCGGCAAGCGTTGGCACGACATGCCAGGACTCCAACTGGCGCTGCAGGATCAGCCGATTGGTAGTATTGTCGTCCACGACGAGCGCGGTCAACCTGGCAAGTCCGCCGCCATGCGCGTGGCTGGGAACCTGGATCGGGTTTTGGCTCAAGCCGAGGCGGACCGTGAAGTGGACCGTGGTTCCCACCCCCAACTCGCTCTCCAGCCAGATCCGGCCATGCATGATGTTCACAAGGTGTGTCGCGATCGACAGCCCCAGCCCGGTGCCCCCGAATCTACGCGTCGTGGTGGTGTCGGCTTGCTGGAAGGGCATGAATACAAGTTGCTGCTTGTCGGCGGGAATGCCTATCCCCGTGTCCCGCACGGAGATGTGGAGAGTCCGTTCCAGCTCAGGCGGGAGCGCGCCTGCCACAGCCTCGGACGGGTCGAGGTGCACGCTCAGCACAATCTCGCCGGATTCCGTGAACTTGACGCTATTGTTGACGAGATTGACGACGATTTGGCGCAACCGCATCGGGTCGCCGACGAATAGATCCGGCAGGTCCTCGTCGACGTCGCAGGCGAGTTCCAGTCCTTTCTCGTGAGCGCGCGGGCAAACGACCCGCATCGCATCCACCAGACAGTCGCGCAGGTTGAAATCGATCGACTCGATATTCAACTCACCCGCCTCGATCTTCGAGAAATCCAGGATGTCGTTGATCACGGCAAGCAGACTTTCGCCGGAGCTCTTCACCAGGCTCAGGTACTCGGTCTGTTCCGGGGTGAGCGCGGTATCGAGAGCGAGTTCCGTCATGCCGATCACGCCGTTGAGCGGGGTCCGGATCTCGTGGCTCATATTCGCCAGGAACTCACTCTTGGCGCGGTTGGCAGCCTCTGCCGCCTCTTTGGCCTTCACTAGTTCAGAAGTGGTTCTCTCCTGGATCTCGCGGCCGGTCTCCAACTCGCGCAAGTAACGTCTGACGCGCTCTTCGGCCTGCTTGCGCTCAGTAATGTCGCGAATCACGCCTACCGCCTGCCAGCTTTGGCCTTTTTGAACTGAAGAAAGGGCCAACTCCATGGGGAATTCCGTCCCGTCCTTCCGCAACGCGCTCAATTCCACAACCTTGCCCACGGCGGGCCCCCGGCCGGTCGCTTGAAATACGGGGAAGTGCTCCTGGAATCCGCCATGGAATGCCGCCGGCGCCAATAAGCCGTGCAGTGGGTGACCGATCGCCTCCATTGCCGTGTAGCCGAACATGTGCTCGGCTGCAGGGTTCCAAAGGATGATCCGGCCCTCGGAGTCCATCATCACCATGGCGTCCAGCGCGCCGTTGCAGACCGTTCGCAGTGTCTCCTCCCGATCGTGGAGGTCCCGCTCCGCGGCCGCTTGCGCCGTGATATCCAGAAAGGCGGAACGGAGGCCCACGGTCGTTCCGTGTGAATCCAACACGAGCCGGTCGTGGATTTCGAGTATCACCTCGTGTCCGCTTCCGGTGGCATAGCGGCGCTGAACAGGCGCCAGACTGCGAGTTCCATTGAGCTTGCCCCGGACCGCTTCCCGGCTCGCCTCCCGATCTTCGGGTACGACTAAATCCCAAGCGGAACGGCCGATCATCTCGCGCCGCTCGTAGCCGAGCAACTCGCACTCAGACCAGTTCACGCGCAGGATTCTGCCTTCCATGTCCAGTTCGTGATAGGCCACGGGCGCGTTGTCGAACAAGTCGCGGAACGCCTCATCGACATCCTCTTTCTCCCGCTGCCGCCTTTGCAGCGTTCGGGCGACCATCGCCCAGACGCCGAAGCCGATGAGCCACATCAGGCCATAGCCCGCGAGCGTCATCCGAAAATCGCGGGAATGAGCCGCTCGGATCGGAGCCATCGGGATTGCGACACTGATGCCGCCCCTGGCCTCGCCTGCTTGGAAATCGCGGTCAACGTGGCAGGCAAGACAGGCCGCCTGCACCTTGAGGGGCTGCATCAGACGCATGAATTGCTGCCCTTGGATCACGCTGAGTCCGCTGACCTCAGCGCTGCCCGCGGCCAGTTGCCGGAGTGCCTTCCGCTCCCACTCGTCCGGCTGGCTGGCAGGACTGACGGAGTTCAGGGCGGTCACATGCCCCCGAAAGCCGCGGATTGGCTCAGGCAGCAGGTGGGCGGTCGATCCCATGAGCGATGCGTGGTTGAGCGCGAGCTGCTGGTACGCCGTCTCCGCTTCCGCCCGGCCTAAGTCGTTTTCCACATTCCGGTTGAGAAGCAGCGTGACGCTGAGCGAGATCCCGATCGCGACCGTCCAGAGAGCAGTGCCGGCAACAAGGTGGAAATTGCGGTGCCCCCAGCGCACCAAGGCAGTGAATCCAGTTCGATTCATCGTCGACATGATTCCTGACTGCAGTATGACGCCTATTCCGTCGTCGAGCTGAAGTTGTTCCAAGCCCACCCATACGTGCATGGCGGATCTTTCCGACCCGAAGGGTTGGTGCCTACCACATCTCACCCCTTTGAGGAGCAGTAGTTCCCCCTCCTACTGGACCGGCAGCGTCTGCGCCGCGTTCGCCACTGGCACGCCGTTGCGCTTTGCTTGAGCAGTTGCGCGTCCCTTTTCGCGTTGCACCTTGTCGGACGCGCGCTGGCGATCGACCTCCGCCAGTGCCTTGCGTTTGGCCTCCATCCGGATGTGGCTGTACCTGCTAAGCATCTGGCGGGACACGTGGCCGGCGATCTCCATGATCGTCTCGTCGCCGGCGCCAGACTCAGCAAGCTCCGTGATCAGCGTGTGCCGGTTGTCGTGCCAGCGTCCACTGACGCCGGCCTTGCGCCGGCGGGAAGCCGGTGGATTTCAGCAATGTCCTGTTTCCTGGCGATCACCGCGATTGCGCGAAATGCCACACCAGCAACTCGCAACAGCTCCCGCTGTCGGGTCCGCGACTGAATGTCGTCAATCCAGCAGGCTACATCAATCCCGCAGGACCGGTCACAGCCGCATGCACCGGTTGTCACACGGGTGTGGACGCTTCATCTCATGCCCTGTCCAATACGAGCAGTCTCGGCGAGAGTTGTGCGGTTTGCCATGCGGCGGACGATGATTTCTCCGTCGACAAAGTTCATGCGCTGCAATGAAGTGATCCTTAGGCCGGACCATTGCTGAAAGCTCCATGCGTTTTCAGTTCACTGTGAAGATCGCCGGCAAAGGACACGGTGGCCCAGCGGTGGCTGGGGTCTTTGGAACAACTGGACGGAAAGTCCGGTTAAGGTTTCCGGACTCCTTTGGTAGCTAGAATGCGATAGACGGTTGCTTCGCCGATGCCAAGCTGGGAGGCGATAGCTTTCCGGGTGATGCCGTCGGCCAGCTTCAGAACGTCGTGCCGCAGGTCTTCTGCGATGGGTTTTCGTCCTTTGTAGCGCCCCTCCGACTTCGCCTTGGCTATACCTTCCCGCTGCCGTTCCAGCATCATTTCCCGCTCGAACTGGGCGACCGCTCCCAGCATTGTCAGCATCAGTTTGCCGGTAGGAGTGTGGGTGTCCATGCCGAGGTTCAGAATACGCACCCCGACCCGCTTGCTCTCCAGGGCCTGAAGGGTCGCCATCAGATCCAAAACCGAGCGAGCGAGTCGGTCGAGTTTGGTGACCACGAGAATGTCACCTTCCCTGACGAACTCCAGGGCAGACTGAAGTTGAATTCTATTGGCAACCGAGGAGACCTGCTCCTGAAAGGTCTTTTCGCAGCCAGCCGCAGCGAGTTCTCTCAACTGAGCTTCAAAGCCGGCGTGTTGATCCACCGTGGAAGTGCGGGCGTATCCGACGATCATTTTTCCATCAAGGCTATTTTTGCCCATCCCCCCGAAAGCGCCTAATTGGTAACGTGCTCCCGACAAGTCTCAATGGAATGAGAGAGTTATATAAAACGGCGAGCGCGCACTTCGATCAGATTCGCCCGCCTATTGCGATTTGGCCAGATGTTAAAAATCAATGGTTTGCAGACAGGGGATCACGTCTCTCGACGCTGATTGTACCTTTTCGGGGGGTTGGGCAAAAATAGCCTATCTGCGCGAGCACTACCGCGCCGCGTTCCTGGCGGCGATGCTGAACAACCAGCCGATGGGATTCTACAACTCACTGACGCTGGTCAAAGACGCACAGCGGCATGGGTTGCACTTCAAGCCGGTCGACGTACGATGTTCCGAGTGGCCTTGCACTCTCGAAGAGCACGGTGGAGAGCTGTGGGTGCGGCTCGGCTTCAACTACGTGAAGGGCTTCCGGAAAGAAACCGCCGAGGCAATTAGCGCAGAACGAATTTGCGCCTCGTTCTCGAGCATCGACGATCTGACGCGGCGCGTAGCCGACATATCAAAGCGCGAACTGAACAGCCTGGCCGAACTGGGCGCTCTGAACTTCGTGGGCACCGAATCCCTCGCGCAGGTAACGCAGGGTGTATATGCTCCGAATCAGCTTATCGAACTCGAAGAGGGCCCGCCGTGTGGGATTCGGCTGGGTATAAGTGCAAAGCTTGCGGATCAGTGTGCCCTGGGTTATATCCTTGAGGCCCAGCGTGGCAATGATTTGGTCGATGTTGGCTTTTTCATCTATGATCGCTTGCCGGTCGATCTGACCGACGGGACGGACCAGACATTTCTCGTACAGCGCTGGATCGTCGGCGCAGTAAATATCCTTCAGTCGCTCATCCAGATCGGTGAAGCGCGGCTCGAAGCGCTGCCCAAAGCAGTACAGAATGCCGAAGTTACCCTTGTTGACGCTGTGCATGTCGCCGGTAATCACGGTCGGCACGATGTCCGACGTATTGCGATACCAGATGTCGAACACATGATGAGCTTCAAACTCGTGTGCGCCGATGAGCCATCCCTGGAGCGGCACGTGATTGCACAGCAGCGTATAGGCGACGACGCCCTTGCCGCGGCCGAAATATTTGCGCGAGTAGCGCGCCTTTACGGTCGGCCGTTCCACGCCAAATCTCTGGCCATCGACGCTGCCGTAGAGCACGTCGAGATCGAAGGAATAGTACGGGAAGATGGGCAACTCGGCAATTGCATTGCTGATTTGGTCATTGGCCGCCTGTAGCGAGGCTTGGCGCAGGTATTGCTGGTAGGTCGCCTCCAACACGTGGTACGGAATATCGCTTGTGTCAGCCATGACGAGGTTACCGTAATTTATCGCCTGGGCGATGATGACCGCCATGAGGCTGTCCGGATCGGCGACTTGCTTGGCGTAGCGTGGCTGCAGCGGCTTCAACGCCGACAAAAACTGGCATTGTTCGTTTACGAAGCGGAACACGTCGGCAATATCGCAAAACGACAGTTGCTCATAAAACGCATCTTCGTGCGCGGCATCATTGTCGGCCTTTGGCCGATGCAAGGAGAGCTTCTTGGTCCCGCTGTCGAAGTCGAGATGCTTCAGCTTTCCCAAGCTCAACTCGTGGTTGAACGCCTGCCACTGCTCGTGCAATTCGGCCGTCAGCGTGCCGAGTTGAGCGTCGATCGGCTGACGCAGCCAGGGAATGTCCATCTGGCTGAGCACGTCAGCTTTTTCCTCAAGGGAGACGAGTTCATCGGTGAAGCGTCGGTGCTGCAGGCTGTCGTCCAGATAGATTTCGCCGGACTTGAGACGCTTTCGGAGTTGGCGGTATAGCCAGAACTCATAGCGGTCGGCATGTACGCCCGTTGGCTTCCCGTCCGTGTCGAATGTCAGCAGATATGGCCTCAGGCGTTGGGGTAGAGTGGGTTCCGGACATTCTGAAAGCGGGCGTTGCGACAGGCGTTGCTGTTTAGCAAACACGCCTTTCACCCAGGCAAGCGCGGCGAGCCATGGGTTATCGGGCGCGACCCCGCAAAAGTCGAGTACTCCAAAGACTGGGCGCAGGTGGCGCTTGATGCGCTCGGCGAGTCCATCGATCGCCTGCCAGCGCAAGGCCAGCATACTTTCAGCTTTCACACTCAGGCGTTGGCCGGCACTTTGCAGCGCATCCTTGCTCATGATCTTGAAGGCCGTCTGGCGCACATCGCCAAAGGGCGTGGCATCGGCCAACGTCTCGTCAACATAGAGCAGTAGCAAGCGTCCAACCTGGGGCGCTTCCCGCTGCTGTCGCGCCTGTTCAGTGACGAAATGCTTGTTTGTCCTCACCTTGCTCTCGTCTTCGAATTGCTTCATGTGGTAACCCGAAGCATCGACAAGATTGTCGGTGAGTTGGCGATAGCGCTGCCAGACGTAGCACAGGAGGTACAAGTGGGTCTGTTCGGACTTAAGGCGTCGCAAGTCATAGACCGTGTAAAAGATAGCCAGATCCGCGTAATAGTGAAGATTCTGCTGTGAGATAGCGAGCTTGGGCAGAAGAGCCTTGGCTATTCGGTAGAGCAACTCCAACTTAACGCGCTTCTCCCGCTCGCGCGCCATCTGCCGCCAACCGAAGTCCTTGGCGTCTTGCTTGAGAGCTGCCAGCTCGGACAGAGTGCCGTCATGTACCAGGAGCTGCGCCAGTGCATTGATTGCCGCTTCGTCCAGTACGCCCGCGAGGAGGCTCCCCAAGCGCCCACGCTCTGCAGACAACGCCTCACTGATCAGCGTCTGCAATGTCGTGTAGCCGGGCCGCACGATCTTATGCTCGTTGAGGTAGGCGATCAGCTCCGCGACGATAAAACCGGGAGTCACATCGCGCCGAACAATCTGATCAGCTTGTTGCCTGAGTTGCTGGAGAAAGTCCGCCGACCATAGCTGATAGGCAAACAATTCTGCGATCAGGGCGCGCTGGGCGAAGTACTCGTGTTTGGTGATCCCGTGTGGTTCAAATGTGTAGCCGTTGAAAAAGCGGCTCAAGACGAAGGTGCTATCGTCTTGGATGTCGTCCCAGGAGAATCGAAAGAAGGCATGCTTGGCCTTGAAGTAGCCGATTTGCAAAGCGCAGTAGACTTTGGCGTGGAGACCGGGACGGCTGCTGGCAAGCGCCAGTTCTGCTTCGCACAGCGACAGATATTCCAGTCGCTGCCCATCGTCGAAGTCAGGCATACCGTACAGGGCGAACTGCTCTGCGTCCGACAGAATGGCCAAGAGCTTGTTCTTGCTGGTCATCGCTGTGTCGTTCCACCGGTGCCCTGCCAGCCGAGCCGTGCGAGCGTCTCGATCAGCGTGGTGCGCTTGACGGCGAAGTTGCGGCAAATGGCAGCTTTCGACATGCCCCCTTCCAGCGCAGCGATGACCGCCTCTAGCTTTTCGCCGACTATGGCGTGAGGCCGGCCCCCGACACGCCCGCGCCGCTTGGCTGCAGCCAGGCCAGCAAAGACACGCTCGCGGGTCAGAGCGCGCTCGTACTGCGCGAGCGCGCCGAACACATGAAACAGCAGTTCGCCTGAAGCTGTGGTGGTGTCCATCCCTTCGGTCAATGAACGGAACGCAACATTGCGCTCGCGCAAGGAGTTGACGATCATCAACAGGTGCGACAGCGAGCGGCCGAGTCGATCCAGCTTCCAGACGACCAGCACGTCGCCAGGGCGCACGAACGCCAGCGCGGATATCAGGCCGGGGCGATCATCTTTGGCACCGGAGGCATGGTCTTCGAACAGGTGGCGCTCGTCGACACCGGCGGCCAGCAGCGCGTCGCGCTGCAGATCGGTGGTCTGGCGATCGGAATCGGACGACACCCGCATATAGCCAACCAGCATGTGCGAAAAACCCCTAGCATAGGATTCTCGTATGCTATACGATAGCGACAGAGTTTTCCGCATATTTCTGGGCGACATCCAGAGCTGCTATTCGTATCCGGGCTGCGCCCGTCGGAAAACAAGTGTTTCCCGACACCATTGGAACCGATTGGCATGAAGAACCGCATCATCACCGTACAGGGCGCCGAAGTCGGCATCACGACTCGGCACGAGCAGGACTACATCTCGCTGACCGATATGGTGAAGGGCTTCGAGGGTGGAAGCGCACTGATCGAGCAGTGGCTGAAGAACAAGGACACCGTTCTGTTCTTGGGCGTGTGGGAACAAATCAACAACCCCGCTTTCAATTCCCTCGAATTCGAGGGAATTAGAAACGAGGCCGGACGCAACAGCTTTTATCTGTCGGCCAAGAAGTGGATCGATGCCACAGGCGCCATCGGCCTGCACGCCAAGGCCGGCCGGTACGGTGGCACCTACGCCCACCGCGACATTGCCTTCGAGTTCGGCTCCTGGCTCAGTCCCGAGTTCAAGCTATACCTCATCAAGGAGTTCCAACGGCTCAAGGATGAAGAGGCGCGGGCGACATCGCTGCAATGGAGTTTCCAGCGCACACTGGCCAAAATCAACTACCGCATCCACACGGACGCGATCAAGGAACGGCTGATTCCACCGCAACTAACCAAGGCGCAGACTGTTACTGTGTACGCCAGCGAGGCCGACCTGCTCAATGTTGCCCTATTTGGAATGACTGCCGCGCAGTGGCGTCAGGCCAATCCCGAGGAGTCGGGCAATATGCGCGATGTCGCGACTCTGGAGCAACTGGTCGTGCTGTCCAACCTGGAGAGCATCAACGCCGTTCTAATCCATCAAGGCCTGACGGCACCGGAACGCCTGGCGCAACTGAACAGCATTGCCATCACTCAGATGCGTTCCCTGATTGGCGGCCCTTCCGTCAAACGATTGGGAAGGGCGTCGGAACGATAATGGGCCGCCACTCGACACGCGGCACTGAAAGATCGTCTGGCGCCGGCAAATAGGCCTGGTCTAAAGGTCGCGGAATTTTCTGGGGTTTGGGCTTACAACCCCTTAATTCGATAGCTCCCTTGCTGTCCTTTTTGTGGTGCGAAACGTTTATAACACAGTAGTACTAAGAGCTTCGAAGCCGGAGATGACGTCGAACAGTTCCTCATCAATGCGACTCTGGCGCAAACGATGGAAAGCCCTATTCAAGTCCTCCAGGGACTCTCCTATGTTTTTGTCGGCACGTTGCATCGCCGCCAGGCGGCTCGCGTTCTCGCTCGCAAGTGATTCTGCGCATGCCCGGAAGAGCGAGACGAAGAGATATTCGCGGATGAGCGCCCGCAACGTCGCTGTGCCGCCGCCCATGACCTCCGGCAGGTTTCCCGTCGGCCAGGGAACTTCGGCCAGCTTATGTCGCCACTCTTCATCCAGCGGTAGCAATCGCTGGCTGACCGGCTCATAAACGGCCCCGGACGTGGGGCGGTTGT
>Ga0302319_10009118_pt1 | contig 19167 bp, 16 predicted proteins | sample Bog_T0_2_FD_203319 | JGI IMG/M metagenome (GOLD analysis project Ga0302319, IMG submission 203319) | Peat permafrost microbial communities from Stordalen Mire near Abisko, Sweden - Bog_T0_2 | ecosystem: Environmental > Terrestrial > Soil > Wetlands > Peat | place: Sweden: Abisko, Stordalen Mire... | reverse complement strand
AAAAATGGGAACTGCGCCTGTATGTGGCCGGCCAGACCCAGAAATCGGTGAAGGCGTTCTCGAACCTCAAGAAGTTCTGCGAAGAGCACTTGCCGGGCGAGTACCACATCGAGGTAATCGATCTGCTAGTGCAGCCGCAACTCGCCGATGGCGACCAGATCGTGGCTATTCCGACCTTGGTCCGCAAACTTCCGGAGCCGATCCGGAAAATCATTGGGGACTTGTCAAATACGGAACGGGTTATGGTAGGACTTGACTTGCGGCCTGTGGCTCCAAAGAATGTTGAGGATTCATCGAGGGCAACATGACGGACGATGAGCAGTCCTCCACCACTCGGGATTTCGAACGACTGGCCAGTCAGGGCGATGCCAACCATTACGTGCTGAGGCTGTACGTGACCGGTATGACCCCGCGCTCTCAGCGCGCCATCGAGAACATCCATGCGATCTGCGAGGAGCACCTGAAAGGCCGGTACTCCCTTGAAATCATCGATATCTACCTGAACCCGACCCTGGCGGAAGGGGAACAAATCATCGCTGCCCCCACCCTGATCAAACAATTGCCGGAACCTTTGCGCTGGATAGTCGGGGATCTGTCCAATACGGATAAGGTACTCTTGGGCTTGGATTTGCGTGAAAAGCCCTAGTCTCCTGGGCTGACGAGAGGAACTTCCATGCCGGGCGAAGACCCTTCGAAAATACCCACGAGCGAGGTCGAATACCTCCGGCGGCAGTTGGAGGAAGCCAACCAGACCCTAGACGCCATTCGCGACGGCGAGGTTGATGCGATCGTGGTTAAACAGGGGGATGGCAACCAGGTGTTCACGCTGGAGGGCGCCGAACGTCCCTATCGTTTGTTCGTGGAAGAGATGCAACTTGGAGCCTTGACCCTGGGTCAGGACGGCGTCGTGCTTTATTGCAACCGCAGCTTCGCCCAGATGGTCGGAAGTGAACCTACCCGAGTCGTGGGCACCCGTTTCGATCAATTCCTTTCAAAGGTGGGCGGGCCAGCTTGGCTGACCCTGCTGGCCATGGGCGAAGATGCGCGTGCAGCGGGGGAAATCGAGGTCCTGCGCGCGGATGGAATAGTCCCCGCCTACGCGACGGTCAACCCCATCCAGTCGCTGCGCGGCACCCTGCTTGCCGTCGTGGTAGCCGACCTCACCGAGCAAAGGCATTCTGAGCGCCTGATCGCCGCGGAACGGAGCCTGAGGGAAGAAGCTGCCCGCAAGGATGATTTCCTCGCCATGCTGGGGCACGAACTTCGAAACCCGCTTGTCCCGATCGGCAATGCCGTCTACCTGATCCAGAAGTCGAACCATGATCCGAAGGTGATTGAGGCCGCATGCGCCATCGTCGAACGCCAGGTCGCCCACATGGCGCGCCTAGTGGATGATCTGCTCGATGTGTCCCGAATCGCCAGGGGCAAGATTCAGATCAAGAAAGAGGCAATGGATTTGCTGGAAACCATTCGGCTGGTGCTCGAGGACCATCGGTCGAGCCTGGTTGATAAGGGTTTGGTTCTGGTGGCGGATCTGCCACCAGGGCAGGTCCTGATGGAGGGGGACAGGGCCCGCATAGTCCAGGTCCTGAGCAACCTGCTGCAGAACGCCATCAAGTTCACCGAGGCTGAAGGGCGAATCAACATAACCCTGAGCGCCATACCGGGCGGCCGATGTCAGGTTTCGGTGAAGGACTCCGGGGTGGGATTTCCGCCCCGTTCGAGCGAGTCAATTTTCGAACCGTTCATGCAGGCTCAGGGGACCACCAGCCGTTCCCCGGGCGGACTCGGGCTTGGGTTGGCCTTGGTCAAAGGAATCGTCGAGATCCACGGCGGAACCGTATCTGCCCGAAGTCAGGGCCCTGGCCAAGGCAGTGAATTCACCATCCAGTTGCCAACGCTTGAACCCAGCGTGTGGTCCGAAGCAGCCCCGCATGCGCAAGGAGCAGCCGAAAAGGCGCGTCCGCGGCGGATACTGATCGTTGAAGATCTGGTTGATTCCGCCACCACCCTGCAATTGGTGTTGGCCATGCTCGGCCACCAGGTGGATGTCGCCCAGGACGGCCGGACTGGACTGGACAAGGCCAACCACCTCGAACCCGACGTCGTGGTGTGCGACATTGGTCTGCCTGGCCATATGGACGGTTACGATGTGGCGAAGACCATTCGGAGCACGCCCCGCCTGGCGGAGGCTTACCTGATCGCCTTGACTGGGCTGGGTAATCCATCCGACAAAATCAGGGCCGAGCGGGCAGGATTCAATGCCCACCTGACCAAACCGGTTGATCCGGCCGCCTGGGCGGCGATCCTGGCCAGCATCCCAGACCGGGAGCAACTCCGGGTCTATGCAACCCTGCCGGATCAAATCTAGCCGAAACGGCCCACTTCTGGAGTTGCGATGGCTGAGGAAGACGCACGGATCGAGCAACTGCGCAGCGAAAATGACCGGCTCCAACGCCAGTTGGAGGAAGCCAACGAAACGTTGGAAGCGATTCGGTGCGGAGAGGTGGACGCCCTGGTCATAAACAAAGGCGGAGCCAATCAGGTATTCACCCTGGAGGGTGCGGACCATCCATATCGCATGTTTGTGGAAGAAATGCACCAGGGAGCTGTGACTTTGAGCCAGGGGTTTGTCGTCCTATTCTGCAACGACCGGTTTACCAAGATGATGCAATACCAGCCCGAGCAGATCACTGGAACCCCTTTCGGCACCTTTGTCCACCCCGCCAGCGGAAGCTCCTGGCAGGCACTCATGGACCGTGCCGAAACCGGTCGCGCGGAAGCAGAATTGCAACTGCAGCGAGAAGATGGCACCACCTTTCCGGTCCTGGTCGCTGTGAGCGTTACCCAATCGGCCCATGGCTCCAGGCTTATCCTGGTCGTTTCCGATCTGACCGAACAAAAACAACATGAACGACTGCAACTGGCCGAGAAGGATTTGCTGGCCAGCCAGTTACGGTTACGCCGAATCATCGATGGGGTCCTTGAAGCAATCGTTGTGGTTGATGATGCAGGAAGGTTCCTGGACGCCAATCTCGCCGCGGAACGTGTGTTCGGAGTGGAGCCGGACGGCTTGATCGGCTGGAATATCAGCGAGTTCAAAGAACCGGGCAACCACCTCGAAAACGTTTGGCAGAGATTACAAGAAGGCACCAGCCCCTTGATCGAATTCCAAATCTGCCGTTCCCAGGGCACGCTAATCGACGCGGAAGCTTACTACGTCCCTGCCATTCTGCCCGGTCGCCATCTTTTGGTAGTCCATGACATCACCGAAAGAAAACTAATGGAAAAGCAGCGGGCCGAACTGGAAGCGCAGATTCAGCAGGTCAAGAAGCAGGAGGCCCTGGCGGTGCTCGCGGGCGGGGTCGCGCACGATTTCAATAACCTCCTCGCCACCATGTTGGGCAATGCCAACCTTGCCAGCATGGTAGTGGAACCGGACAGCAAGGTCATGTCCTATATGGCGGCTATTGAAAAGGCGGCCATGAGAGCCGCAAAACTCACGCGCCAGATGGTGGCCTATACCGGCCAAGGGAAATACCACAAAGGTGAGGTGGACCTCAATCTGGTTCTCAGGGAGGCCATGCTGCACTTCTCCGACTCAATGCCCCCTCAAGTGAATGTTCACCTTCTTCTGAGTGACCGGCTCCCTTTCGTGCAAGGCGACTCCACTCAGTTCTCGGAGATCTTGGTCAATCTGCTCACCAATGCCGTGGAGGCCATGGAACCTGGCCGGGGTAGCCGCCTGCTCCTCCGAACTCGCGGCGAATACCTCGATCAGGCCGCCATTGATCGCGGTTCCTGGGCCCTGCCGGTGGCCCAGGGATACTACACAACCGTGGAGGTGGTAGATGAAGGGATCGGAATGGGGCCAGATGTGGTAGATCGTCTCTTCGAGCCTTTCTTCTCCACCAAATTTGCGGGCCGCGGGCTGGGGTTGGCCGAGGTGATCGGGGTCGTCCGGAATCACGGGGGAGGAGTCCAGGTGCAGAGCGAGCCTGGGAAAGGCTCCTCCTTCAAGATCTTCCTGCCCGCGATGCGAGCCCCGAGGTCGGCTCACCCAAGGGAATCCTCTCCGGCCTGGCGGGGGGAGGGCCAAATCCTGGTGGTGGATGATGAGAAGGATGAACGGAACAAGGTTCGGGGTATGGCCGAGGAACTTGGCTTCACCGTCATCGAGGCAGCCAACGGCATGGCGGCGGTCGAACTTTTCCGACTTCGCCATGGCGACCTCGCTTTGGTACTGCTTGACCTCAGCCTGCCGTTGGCGGATGCGCGGGTGGCCCTTGGGGAAATACAAAAGATCGACATCAATGTCCCGGTGGTGGTCGGGTGTCCATACTGGGAAAAAGAAGGAGACCTTCCCGTGGAGGTGCAGGTCGGGTCCCTTCGAAAGCCTTACCGTTTGGCTGAGTTCAGGGGCCTTCTTCAGCGGACCCTGGCCTAATTGCCACAACAGTGCCGGATTGTTTTACTGGTGTTGGGCAAGATGGGGCGGCGCCTTCCCGCCACGGACAGCTGCGTCCTGCCAACCTCGAAATGCTAACCATTTACGCACGCTTGCCGTAAGGACACGTTGAACTGGAGGTCTTTGACCTCCCAAGGGGCCTGAAGCCCGAGAGCCATCGTGAAGAGGGTCGTCATATCCATGGACCCATTTTCCCCAGAATTAGGGTGCGGAGCCACCGGCCCAATGCAGCCCTTCTTTCCTGGAAGATCTTCCGACGGTCAGGATGCCTTCAGAGCCCAATGGACCTGCCGGTTCGGCCCAGGGCCCACCCCCTTACAAGGGGTGATTACCCATGCGAAACAGCGACGGGCCGTTTATTGCTTAATTCATGTTTTACCCAGGCGGCGATCCTGACACGGCAAACCGCGAGCAGCATGCCGCGAGCGCTACCGGTGGGTCGGCAGCCCGAATCGGGACCCGATTTGGGGCGGCGCCCATCCGCGAGACCCGCATGATCAATCCCGGGGCCCCCGGCAGGGCATCCCGGGACGGGACCCAACATCCAATCGGCCGACCCGACCGACGCCGAAGTTCGGACCCTCAATCCTTGTAGACCCCGCTGCCGATGATCATGTCCTCGTAGAATTCGAGGTAGGAGGTCTTCTGGTCGATGGCGTTGGTGATGGGGTTGGGGTATTTGTAGTCGACCCAGCCCTTGCCTTTGGTCTGGGCGACCTCGATGATTTCGCGGATGAACATCACCCCGTCCGGATCCTTCAGGTCGATCCGGTTCACGCCAACCAGGGCTTCGGTGTTGAAGCCGATCGCCTTCACCACCCCGCGATCGTTGTAGATGAAGATATAGAGTTCCTTGCCCGAAGCCACATGGAACTTGCCCTTGGGGCTGTTGGTTTCCTGGATCAGTTTGCCGATCCCGTTCTGCTTGGCGAAGGCCACCGCCTGCTTCACCAAGGCCACGGCCTGGGCCGAAGTGGGCGTCTGGGCCGAGGCCAGCAGGCACGGCAGCATAGCGACCAGAGCCATTTTTGCGACATTCATGGAGTCCCCCTTTCAGGCAGGGCAGGATCGATTCCGGTATCCGCAGCCGGGGCCGCGCTCAGCTTTCCAGTTTCTGTTTGTTCATCATCAGCACGTCCTGGGGCAAAGGCACCAGCCCCATGGGCGCCAGCTGCTTCTGCCCCTGGGGGGAGACCACCATCCGCAGGAAGGCCAACAGGGCGGGATCGATCGGATGGTTCGGAGCCCGGTTGAAATAGAAATAGACTATCCGGGTCAGGGGGTATTCCCCGCTGGCCACGGTCTCGTACGACGGCTCCACCGCCACCTTGCCGCCGGGGGGCACCACCGGCACCGTGCGCAGGTTGTTGAATACCTCGCCCAGGGAGCCATAGCTGATGGCCGCCTGATTGGACAGCAGATCCTCCACCAGGGTCATGGCGTCCGAGCTCTGCTGGTTGGTCGCCTTGCCGTTTCCGCCCCGGGTGACGTACTGCCGGAAGTAGTCCCTCAGGCCGTCGCCCAGGGGGCGGTCGATGGCAACGATGGGCCGGTTCGACCAGTTGCCGCCGCTGACCCCGAGGTCGCCCCAGGTCCGGATGTCCTTGGCCGCGCCACTCAGACGGCTGGTGGTCCAGATCGCGTCCAGCTGATCGATCCGCAGCCCTTTCAAGGGATTGTTCTTCTGGACCAGCACCACCAGGGCATCGATCCCGATGGCCATGCGGGTCGGCTGGTAGCCCCACTTGGCCGCGAACGCGGACAGTTCCTCCGGTTTGAACTCGCGATCCATCGGCGCCAGCTGGCTCTGGCCCGCGATCAGCGCCTTGGCCACCTCGGTGGCGACGTTGGCGCGCAGGTCGAGCTTGGCCTGGGGGTTCACCGCCTGCATCTGATCGGCCCACAACAGCATCAGCGGTTCCAGCCCCTGGGAACAGACCACCACGGGCCTGGCCTCCTGGGCTCCCAGGCTGCTTAGGGTGAAGAGAAGCATGGGCAGGATCGATCGGAAACGCATGGTCCCCTCCAAGGGTCGGATCAGGGTATAAAATTCAGAGTCATGCCAGCGGAATCGGCAAAAAAGAACCGCACGAAAAAAGGCGGCGACAATCCATTTTCAGGCAAGTCAGGATGCATTATATTGACATGAACCGGTCCTAAATGCGATGGAATTACCAATCGTTCCCGCGACCGGGAACCAACCCCAGTAAAAGAGCACTCTAGCTAGGAGCCATCCGGGAGGGCGTGGGCCAACACACCCTCCCGGCCTTTTGCCTGAATGGAATCCCCAATGCATGCAGTCGTCGCCAGAAACGTGAGCAAGACCTTCCGCGGCAAGCGGCCGGTGGCCGCCCTGACCGGGGTGAACCTCGCCATTCGCGAAGGGGAGATCTACGGCCTGCTGGGGCCCAACGGCGCCGGCAAGACCACCCTGATCACCATCCTCATCGGCTTGACCACGCAGGACCAGGGCACGGTCGAGGTCTGCGGGCTGGACATCCAGCGCCATCTCCATGAAGTGCAGCGCCAGGTCAACCTGGTCCGGGGTTTCAGCGGCGTCCTGGAGAAGTTCACCACCTGGGAATTGCTGACCTACTACGCCCTGCTCTACGGGGTGCCGCGCAGCCGGGTGGAGGAGGTGATGGCCCTCACCGGAATCTCCGGGAAGCGGGACGCCCAGGTGGCCCTGTTCTCCAGCGGCTGGCGCCAGCGGTTCTTCATCGCCAAGGGGATCATCAACCGGCCGAAGGTCTTGTTCATGGATGAACCGACCGTGGGCCTGGACGTGGACGCCGCCCTGGCCGTGCGCGACATCATCAGCGACCTCAATCGTCAGGGCTGCACCATCCTGTTGACCACCCATTACATGCGCGAGGCCGAGGAACTGTGCGACCGGATTTCGCTGATCGCCGAGGGCCGGATCGTGGCGGAGGGAACGGCGGCGGCCTTGAAGGACCAGGTGAAGGACGAGGAGGCGATCCTCATCAGCGGCCAGCTGGACCCGCAGTTGAGGGTCCAGCTGGGCCAGGTCCCCGGGGTGCTGGGCGTGACCCAGGATGAAACCGGCTGCCGGCTCCTGGTGCGGGATCACGGCGCCATGCGGCCGGTGCTGCGCTCCCTGCTGGACAGCAAGGCGATCCTGGAAAGCATCAAGTTCGACGAACCGTCCCTGGAGGACGTCTTCCTGAAACTCACCCAGAGGGGCCTGGAGCAGGGCGATGAATGAGCTGACACTTTCTTCCAAGCGGATCCTGGCCCATGCCTACCACATCATGGTGAGCGCCAAGCGGGACGCCTTCCGGCTGTTCGACGTGACCCTCTGGCCGCTGGTCCTGTTCCTGAGCATGACCCTGTTCGCCGGCACCTTCACCACGGACCCCAGAACCACCGGCATCGTGGTCCTGGGCGCCCTGGGCTGGAGGATCATCTACCACTTCCAGATGGAGGCGGTCCAGCTCTATATGGACAACTACTGGATGGGCATGATCGAGCACGTCATGATCAGCCCGGTCCGGTGGTGGGAGTTCATCCTGGGCGGCGCCATCAGCGCGGTGGGCAAGATCGCGGTGATCGCCCTGCTGTTCCTGGGTTTGGGCCACCTGGTGTTCCATTTTACCGTGACCAACTGGGGCGCGACCCTGATCGGCTTCCTGGCCTGCGCCGGCTGCGGCCTGGTCCTGGCCGTCATCAGCATGGGGGTCTCCTTCCTCAAACGGGGCGACGCCTTCGCGTTCATCTTCGCCTTCCCCGACGCCATCGCCGTCCTGAGCGGGGTGTTCTACCCGGTGACGGTGTTCCCGGCCCCGGTCCGCCTCCTGGCGGAAACCCTGCCCACCACCCACGCCTTCGATCTGCTCAAGGCGACCCTGGGCATGGCCGAATGGCAGCCCCTGCGCTACCTCGCCACCCTGGCCGTCTGGCTGGTTCTGGCGGTGCTGTTCACCTCCTGGGCCCTGCGAAGGGCCCGCCGCCAGGGCCGGCTGGTCAAGATGAAGTAAGATTCCCTTGCGCTACAAAGAGGACTATTCCATCTTCTATGCTGACCAGTTCTGGTCGACCTGCCCCGGGATCCCCCCTTGCACCCACTATCCCAATCCGCCGGCTACGCCATCCTTGCTTTGAGTTGCCTGGACGATCCCGGCGGCGAGCCGATCCTGGTCCAGGCCGTGGCCGAGTGGATCGGAGCGCCGGGGCCATACCTGTCCAAGGTATTCCACGCCCTGGGCAAGGCGCAACTGGTGGCCACCAAGCGCGGCCGCAACGGCGGCGTGATCCTGATGCGCCCGGCCCGGGAGATCACCCTGGACATGATCGCCTCGGCGATGGATGGCGAGGAGTGGCAGACCAGCTGCCTGCTGGGCCTGGCCACCTGTTCCGACGAGCGGGCCTGTCCGGTGCACACGTTCTGGACCGAGGAACGCAAGCGCATTCTGCAGGAACTCCAGGACACGACCCTGGCGGATGTGGCCCGGTTCGAGCGCACCCATCGCCTGGTCAATCCTCCGGCCGCGGAGCAATAGCAACGCCCTGGAACGGACGGAGGCCAGCCGGGATAGGCTGGCCTCCGCAGTTCAGCAAAGGTGATTATTAAAAGTATTCAGCTAGGCTTGAAAAATGATCTATAAATTCGTGTTCCCAAAGAAGTCTGAAAAGGGGTCCGTCACATGAAGGTCGGCGGATTGGATTTGGCCAGGGTGGTCACATACTTGTCCAGATCCCTGACGTAATTGGCCGGAGCATCCATGAACTGGATCCCGGTTTCGATGAATTCGGTTTTCGGCTTATCCTGGCCATGGCTCCAGACCACCTTGGCCTTGATCGTCCCCTTGGGCAGACTGGGGTGGATCAGCTCCCAGCCCTCCAGAAAAGATTTATCACTCAGACCACTGACGGCCTGGCTGGGAACCTGGATGCAACAGCCATCGGAGCCTAGATTGGAAACCGTGATGTTGTTGTACGACTGACCCCCCAGCTGGAATCTGGCCTTGCACTGGGGTTCTACGGAAATACGTGAATGTAGCCTTTTGTCCATTTGGACCTCCCAATCAAGCAATAAGCAAGCAATTATGCTGGTCCGCCCCTCGGGGCACAGGAAGAACGCCGGCACCTTCCTTTGATGATTTGAGTTCCACCTTGTTTCTTCTTTTTTAACGAGGCGGGATCCAGGCCTCCAGGACCGCTTGCAGGGCCGCCAACTCGATGGGTTTGGCCAGATAGCCGTCCATCCCGCAGCCAAGGCAGCGTTCCCGGTCGCCCTCCATGGCATTGGCGGTGAGCGCCACGATGGGGACCCGCCCCAGGGCGTCCGGCCGCTCCCGGATCCGGCGGGTGGCCTCGAAGCCGTCCATCTCCGGCATCTGGCAGTCCATGAGGACCAGCGGGTAGCTGCTGCGATCCAGGGCAGCCAGGGCTTCCAGGCCATTGACAGCCACGTCGGCGTGGTAGCCCAGCTTCTTCAGCATGATCACCACCAGCTTGCGGTTCAGGGGGTTGTCCTCCACCACCAGGATGCTGCCCAGACTGGCCCGGGTCAGCTCCTCCACGGTATGTCGGGTCACCAGTTCCCCGGCCTTGGCCGCAGCCATGCCCGGGGCCACGATCTGCTCCAGGACCGCCTGGAGCTGGGCCCGGCGCAGCGGACGGGCCAGGTAGGCCGAGAATCCGGCCTGCTGGGCCACCTTGGCCTGCCCGTTGACGCCGAGGTAGCTGAACAGGACCAGGGGCAGCGCGCCGAACGCCGGATCGGCCCGGAGCGCCTCGGCGGCCCGGTAGACCTCCTCATCCCCGGGCGTGAGGGTCAGGATCGCGGCATCGAACGGGCGTCCTCCGGCCCCTCCCCTCAGGGCTCCGGCCACCTCGCCCAGGGCCCGGACTTTCACCACCGAGAGGCCCAGGGCCCGCAGTTCGCTTTCCAGGCCCAGCAGGCTGGTCAAGGGGCGCCCCTGGAGCAGTACCGTGCGCCCGGAAAGGTGCGCGGGCGCCGCGACGGCCGGCGGCACTTCCGCCTCGCCCAGGCGGACCGTGAACCAGAAGGCGCTGCCCACGCCAGGCAGGGTCTCCACCCCCAGGGATCCCCCCATCAGGGCCACCAGGCGTTGGCAGATGGCCAGCCCGAGGCCGGCCCCGCCGAACCTCCTGGCGTGGGAACTCTCCGCCTGGGTGAAGGCCAGGAAGATCTTCTCCCGGTCCGCCTCGGCGATGCCGATGCCGGTGTCGCGCACCTCGAACCGCAGCATCTCCGGCCCGGCCGAGGCCAGACGGGACACCCGGACCACCACTTCCCCGGCTTCGGTGAACTTCAGGGCGTTGCCCACCAGATTCACCAGCACCTGGCGCAGGCGTCCGGGATCCCCCTCGACCCATTGCGGCACCTCCGAGTCGAGCAAGGCGCACAGGTCGAGGTTGCGCTCCAGGGCGCCGAAGGCCAGGGATTCCAGGGTGTCCTCCACCACCCCCCGCAGGTGGAACCGTACCCGGTCCAGTTCCATCCGTCCGGCTTCGACCTTGGAGAAATCCAGGATGTCGTTGAGGATCGCCAGCAGGGACCGGCCCGAACGCTGGACCGCCTCGGCGAACTCCCGCTGTTCGCCGTCCAGCGGGGTGTCCAGCAGCAGGCTGGACATGCCGATGATCCCGTTCATGGGGGTGCGGATCTCGTGGCTCATGGTGGCCAGGAACTCGCTCTTGGCCTTGCTCGCGGTCTCGGCCCTGGCCATGGCCGTCCCCAGCGCCTCGGTCCGGGCCCAGATCAGCTCTTCCAGTTTCTCCCGGTGCAGCTGCAGTTCGCTCTCCCGGGCCTGGATCCGGGCCAGCATCTCGTTGAAATCGGCCATGAGCAGGCCCAGTTCGTCCTCGCCCTGGGGCCGGACCCGCAGCGAGTAGTCATGGAACCTGGAGACCTTGCGCGCGGTTTCGGCCAGCTCGCCCAGGGGCTCGGTCACGTTCTGCTGGATCACCCGGGACAGGACCAGGGCCGCGCCGAACGATAGGCAGGCGATGGCGCCGACGATGGCGGCGGCCCAGCCGAAGTGGGCATAGAGCCCCGCCATCTCCGCGGTGAGGTAGAGGGTGCCGACCCGCCTGTCCTTGAGCCGCATGGGCCGGACCAGCAGCAGGCGGTTCCGGGAAAAGGCCATGCGGTCCGGGCCCGGAGCCGCCGGGGCCGCCCCTTCCGGCGCGCCGGGCTTGCGGTAGCCCGCCAGGTTCGCCCCTCCCTCGGTGAAGAGGTAGGCCGTCAGCACGTCCGGGTTCCCGGCCAGGGGCTCCAGGGCGGTGGCCGCGAGGGTGCCGTCCTCGAAGGTGAGCGCGGCCGAACTGCTGGCCTCCACCCGATTGGCCATGAGGTCCAGGTCCCGCACCAGCCCGGTCCGGTAGGCCAGGGTCTCATAGCTCACAAACGCAGCCGAGGCCAGGAACAGGGCCACCCCCACCGTGGCCATGACCGTGACCCGGAGTTTCTGGCGAATGGAGGCCTTGGCGAAAAGTTGCATTGAAACATCGTAGCCACCGGCAGGTGGTTTCTGCGTTTTTGACTTTTCGTCCAGTCCCCACTGGGCCTGCCGGCGGCTCCGGGTTTTTCCGTCCGGGTCCCGCCGGTGGGCGCCGCCCCAATGGGGTTCCGATGGATGGCGCCGACCCATCGGTACCGCTCGCAGCAGGCTGCGAGCGGTTTGCCGTGTCCCTTCCAGTGGCAGCCGTACGTTGAGCGTGGGACGCCCTGCTTCCGGCCCATCGGCGGTGCGGGTTGGACCGGCCGGATGATTTGGTGATGCTTGAAACGCCCCTCCCCAAACGATCGGGTCGGCGCGTCCCAGCCGGATCCAAGGCCACTCGAAGCGAGCCTCCGGGACCCTAGGCCCCGTTGGAGAGCCCGAAACACCAAGTTGCCTCCCGAGGTAATCGGAGCGCGCGGGTGACAACACCGACCACCTTCCATCACCGTCGTCTTTCCGTCGACGCCCCCGGCGGCGACGAACCAGGGCGCGAAAGGTGGGACACGAATGCCCCGCTAGGGCATGATGTGGGCCAGCTGGAGAAAGCCCGGGGCCATGCGCAGGCCGGATTCCCGGGTGGAGCCGAGGTTGACCTCGAAGGTGATCCGGGCATCGGTGCGCACCAGTCCCACCATGACCCCGGCCTGGGCGAAGCCTTCGGCATCCGCCACCGTGAGGATGGGGCGGCCCTTCACCTGGTCCAGGATCGCGGCCAGGCGCGGCCGTTCCGAGGCGCAGATGAACAACAGATCACAGGGCCCCAGCTCGGAGATCTGGTGGGGGTAGCGGATGACCACAGCCCGGTTCTTCAGGGCGCGGGCGGCAAAATAGTTGTCCAGTTCGTCCCCGAAGGGGGTCCGGCCCAGCACCGCCAGGACGAAGGCCCGGCCCGGGTCTCCGCCGGCCGGCCAATCCACGAAGCGGGTGAGCTTGTCCATCAGCACGACCTTGGCCTGGTACTCCGGGGTGGCCTGGGCGGCCAGGCAGCTCACCCCCAGCAACCCCGCGGCCGCCAGCACCCCCAGCCTTCCGGACATGGCCATCTAGAAGCGGCTGCCCACGGTGAGGAAGAAGGTTCTTCCGTCCGAGGGCATGCGGGTGATGGGACTGTAGTCGGTGGCCACCAGGTCGATCCGCCTGGCTTGTGAGGCATCTTCCACCGTGGCGCGGACCCAGCAACGCCGCCCGGTCCAGCGGGAGGCCAGGCGCGTCACCGTGGCGGCGGGAGCGGCGTCGACCCCGGGCAGGCCTTCCCTGGAACCGACGTAGCGGATTTCCGTGCTCGCGCTCCAGGGGCCCCAATGGCGGGTCAGCCGGCAGGCGCCCTGGACCTGGGCCGCATCGGGGAACGGCTGGCCGGCCTGGTCCCAGCGGTAGAGCCCGGCCTGGCCATAGAGGCTCCAGCCGCCCCAGCGGCCCTGGAGTTCCCCTTCCAGGGCGGTCCCGATCAGGTCGTCCGGGTCGTTCTGGAACTGCTGCTGGGCGACCGGCAGGGCGACCTCCTGCACCAGGTTGTTCCACCGGGAGCGGGAGACGGACAGCTGGCTCTGCAGACCCGAACCCCAGATCCGGACCCACATGCCCTGGACCGTGGTGATGCGCTCGGGCCGCAGCCCGGGATTGGCGACGAAGGTGCTGATGTCGGTATAGTAGCGTTCGAAGATCGTGGGGTTCCGGTAGCCGCCGCCGTAGAGCGCCTTGAAAATGTCCACCGCCGTGGGCTGCCAGATCAGCGCCAGCCTCGGCGTGCCGCCGGTCAGGGAACCCGGGGCGAAGGACACCGGCGTTCCGGCCACAGCGAGCCGGGCCGAGTCCACCGTCCAGCTGGATTCCTGGAAGCCCAAGGTGGCGGTGAGGGTCTCGACCGGGGCCCACTCGGCCTGGAGGTAGCTGTTGCTGACCCGGTGCCGGACCTGGGTGGACACCAGAGCCGAGCCGATCCCTGCGGTGCTGCCGTAGTGCTGCCAGCTCAGTTCCTGGCCGGCGGTGAGGAACACGGAGCCGCCCAGCCTGGCCCGGGCCTGGACCTCGGTGCCCAGACTCCAGTTCGGATCGGATTCCTGGTAGACGCCCTGGGTGCCCGGCTGGCGGACCCCATCGTAGTCGAAGCCACTGTCGAATTCATTGCGGTCGCCGTACAGCCGGAACAGGGTCTCCACCGCCCCGAAAGTGGGCGTGTAGCGGCCATCGCCAAAGGTCAGCCGGTTGCGGTAGAAATTCCCCATGGAGCCGACGGTCGTGTAGAAGGGTGCGCTGGACAGCCGCTGGGTGCGGTCCATGGTGAAGCCGGAAAGGCTCCAGTCCGACCCGCTCGCGCGCAGGTAGGCGCTCTGGCGCTCCTCCCGGTCCAGGCCGGCGGGCAGGGTCTGGTCGGTCAATTCCGGGAACCGGGTTTCGCCCCCCTGGCGCTGCATGCCGGAGAGGATGGCCTGCCAGCGGGTGCCCCCGGCGGTTCCGCCCAGGGTTCCGTCAAACCCGGCCAGGGAACGGCTGTCCACCGTGGCCGCCACCTCCCCGCCCGCGGCCCCGGGACCGGGACCGGGCTCCCGGGTGACCACGTTCACCATGGCCAGAAAGGCGTTGTTGCCGTACATGCTGGACGCGGGGCCCCGGACGATCTCGATCCTTTCGACCTGATCCATGGGGATGCCGAAATCCTCGCCCACCTTGCTGCTGCCCACTTCGGCGGGACTGTTGAGGGCATGGCCGTCCAGCAGGATAAGCACCCGGGTGTTCTGGTCCCCGAGCACGTAGAGCCCGCGCACCCCCAGGCCGGCATAGGCCCGGTCGTCGTTGGTGCGGAATCCGAGCACCCCGCCCAGGGCCTCGGCCAGGGTGCGGTAGCCCAGGTCCGCCAGGTCGGCCCCGCGCAACACGGTGACGTCGGCCGGAGCCTCCTTGAGCCGCTGGGCGCGCTTGCTGGCCACTTGAACCGGCTGCTCCAGGGTCAGCTGGAGGTCCTTGAGATCGTCGGCGGTGGGCTCCTGGGCCCGGAGGGGCAGGAACAGGAGGGCCATGGCCAGGGATTGCCATCGATGCAGCATCATGATCTTCAGTCCTGACGGGAAAGGTCGCTTGGAGAATGCAAGATCTTAACCTGGATACTTGCTTCGTTTCCGGCCCAATTGAACCTCCCCTCCCTCAAGGTCCTTAGACTTCCGGCAACGCCTGCGTTGCCGGAAGAAGGGGATTCCCAGGCTCACGCCCTGGGCTTTCTGTTTCGACGCCCGCCTGACGACATGGCTCCGCAGACTGCCACCGGAGTCCCCTCGGCGGTTCCTCGTTCGAGAATATTCATAGCGGCATTAACATCGGCGTTTTCGCCATAGCCACAGGACAGACATCGGAAGACCGCCTGGGACGGACGAATCCCCGTCTGGAAGCCCTGATTGACCCCGCCCTAAAGGACGGGGCTCGCGCCGCGTTTCTGGTCATTATTTAGAAATAGCCAACACCCCTGGACGGAGGCCCATACCCCGCCGCCCTTTCCCGCACGGGAGTCGCATGGACCTGTCCGCCCCCGACCCAAGCCTGGCCAACCGTCGTTGGGCGCTGCTCGCGCTCACCTCGGTGGGAGCTTTCATGGCGCCCCTGGACGGCTCCATCGTCGCCGTGGCCCTGCCCAGGATGGGGCCGGCCCTGCACCTGAGCTTCGCCGCCGCCATGTGGGTCCAGGCCTCCTACCTGCTGGCCATGGCGGTCCTGCTGATCCCCCTGGGCCGGCTCGCCGACCAGGGTGACCGGCTGCGCTTCTACCAGGCCGGAATCGCCATCTTCACCCTGGGTTCCCTGGCGGCGGCCTTGAGCGTCAACGCCACCTGGCTGATCCTGAGCCGGATCCTCCAGGGCTCCGGCGGCGCCCTGTTGAGCGCGACCTCCACGGCCATCGTCACCTCGGTGTTCCCGCCCGAGGAGCGGGGCCGGGCGGTGGGAATCAACGTGATGGCGGTCTACCTCGGCCTTAGCGTCGGACCGCCCCTGGGCGGGCTGCTGGTGGACCATCTGGGCTGGCCCTGGATCTTCCTGGTGAACCTGCCGGTGGGTGTGGCGGCCTTCTCCTGGGGTTGGAGCCTCCTGCCGCCGCGAAATAAATCGGTCCGGCAGGGGCCCCCGGCCGACCTCCCGGGCACCGTGCTGCTGGGGCTCCTCCTGGTCTGCCTCATCGTCCCGCTCACCTTTTCCACCGAATGGGGCTGGCGGGCGCCCGCCATCTGGATCCTGCTGGGCCTGGGCCCCCTGGCCCTGGCCGGCTTCATCCGAGTGGAGTCCCGGGCCGCGGCGCCCCTGGTCGACCTGGATCTGCTCCGGCGCAACCGCCTGTTCGCCTCGGCCAACCTGGCGGCGCTGCTCAATTATTGCGCCCTCTATGCCATCAGCGTGCTCACCGCGGTCCAGCTGCAACTGGTGCTGGGCCACCCGGCCCGGATCACCGGCTGGATCATGCTGGCCCAGCCGCTCATGCAGGCCTGCCTGAGTCCGGTGGCCGGGCGGCTCAGCGATCGCATCGGCTCCCGGACCCTGGCCAGTTCCGGCATGGTGCTGGTGGCCACGGGCATGGTCCTGCTGGCCGTGATCGCCCGCGGCGCCACCATCGCCCAGATGGCGGGCGCCCTGGCCCTGGTGGGCCTGGGCATGGCCGCGTTCAGCGCGCCCAACACCAGCGCGATCATGGGCAGCGTGCAGCGGCACCAGCTGAGCATCGCCAGCGCCTTCCTGGGAACCATGCGGGTCACCGGGCAGTCCTTGAGCGTCGGGCTGCTGGGCAGCATCGCCGCCAGCCGGCTGGGTCCCGGCGGCTGGAGCCTGCTGCTGGAACAGACCGGCGGCACCGGCATCGCCGCCGCCTATGCCTGGGGCTATCAGGCGGCCATGGTCACCGGCGCGGTCCTGGCCCTCCTGGGCGCCTGGGCCTCCATGACCCGGGGCGCCGCTCAGCGTTAGGTCCGGTATGCTTGCAGGATGTTTGAAGAAATCCTCATCGATGGCTCGACGTTCAAGCCCGCCCTGTTCCTGGCCCCCATGGCGGGGGTGACCAACAGCGCCTTCCGGCGGCTGCTGGCGGATTTCGGCGGCTACGGCGCGCTGTTCACCGAGATGCTTTCGGCCTCGGCCTTCCTGCACGAAAAGCCGGACGAATCACCCTTCACCCGGCGCAGGGACTGTGAGGGACAGGTGTTCTACCAGTTCCGGATCTCCGGCCAGGAGGATATCGGGGCGCTGTTCAAGAAACTGCCCCTGGTGGACTGCGCGGCGGTGGACCTCAACCTGGGCTGCCCCGCCCCCCGGATCCAGGCCCAGGCTTCCGGCTGCGCCCTGTTCCGGGATTTCGCCCAGCTGCGGGCGGTGCTGGAGGGAATCCGCCGGCACTACTCCGGCACGCTCACGGTCAAGGTGCGCCTGGGCGACGACCCCGACCACTGGCGGGAACCGTTCCTGGAGCGGCTGCGGCTGTTCGAGGACTGCGGCGTCCACGCGATCACCGTCCACCCGCGCTTCTCCACCGAAAAGCTAAAGCGCCGGGCCCGGTGGCACGAGTTCCCCTGGATCGCGGCCCAGACCCGGCTGCCCATCATCGGCAACGGCGACATCTGCTCCCCGGACGACCTCGCCGGCAATCACGGATCCTTCGAGCCCCTGGCCGGCATCATGCTGGGCCGGATCGCGGCGGTGAAGCCGTGGATCTTCCGGGAGTTCGCCGGGTTGCCGGCCCTGGAGATCGACTACCAGGAAGTGTGGGACCGGCTCTACCGCTACACCCTGGAAGACATGCCGCCCGATCGGGCCTTTGGCCGGCTCAAGGAATTCACCTTCTACTTCGCCAAGAACTTCTTCTTCGGACACGAGATGTTCAAGGGAATCCAGAAGGCCCGCAACCCCGAGGAAATCCGGGCGGCGGCGATGGCATTCCTGGAGGCCGGCCCCCGCTTGAGCCCCAGCCGGAGTTTGCCGTTTTCCTGACCGGCCCGCATGCCAGCAAAGGAAGCCATGACCGAGATCCGCTTGCTCAGTACGACCACCACAGGCCGCTACCTGGTGGAACCGGCCCTTCAACCTGGCGCCCCGCTGCTGGTGGGTTTCCACGGCTACGGCCAGCGGGCTGAGCACCTTCTCGAGGCGTTGCGCCGCATCCCCGGGGCGCCGGGCTGGACCCTGGTGGCCGTCCAGGCCCTGCATTCCTTTTACAGCCCCAAGACCCGCGAGGTGGTGGGTTCCTGGATGACAAGCCTGGACCGGGACCAGGCCATCGAGGATAACGTCGCCTACCTGATGCGGGTCGTTGCTGAACTGAGGGCGGAGCGCGGCGACTGCAAGCTGGTTTTCGCAGGATTCTCCCAGGGCGCCGCCATGGCCTGGCGCGCCGCGGCCCGGTGCGGGCCGTGCCATGGGCTCGTCATCCTAGGTGGCGACCTGCCCGGGGACGTGGCCCGGATCCAGTCCTTGGTTCTGCCTCCCGTGCTCCTCGGGCGCGGCGACCAGGACCCCTTCTACACCGGTCCACAGCTCGAGAAGGACCTGGCCGTACTCGGATCCATGGGGTTGCAGGTCGAGGTCGCCCGTTTCCAAGGGGGTCATGAGTGGGGCCCGGGCTTCCTCGTCGCGGCAAGCCGATTCCTGGAGCGGGTTAGAGGTAACCTTTAGATCCGCCGGAGCACCAACTCGCCAAAGTGGGCGATGCGGAAGTGGCCGACCTCGCGTTCCCGGATCATGTCGTGTTCTTCGAGATACTTCAAATCCTCGTCCGTGGCCTGGGTGATCCGTTGGATCTGCTCCCGGTCGACCCCGGGGTGCTTGCCTACGAACTGAAGGATGCCCAGTTGGTGATTGGTGATCGGCTTGACCATGGGGGCTCCCGGAGAAGGCGTGCCTCCCAGCTTAAGGCATTATCCGTATATATGAATTTAAAAGGTTCCTCGTACTTCACTTCAAATCCGTAATGGATCCATCCGGTTCGGGATTGGAGTGAATCGTTCCCGAAAAATATTCATTATCAGCGAACGAAACCACGAGGTCATTCCCTTTGAAATTCAACCGGTATAGCTCATACATCGCCGAGTCGAGATATTGGCTTTCAATCTCTAACCGCCCCGGCCCGACCCAGTCACCCTTCAATGCCCGAACGCTGACGGTGTGATCGGCGTTGCTATGGGGCGTGAACCGATAGGCGCCATCCATGCCGCATGGGTAGCGTACCGAATGGCCCGCCCG